>Ga0137308_100365_pt1 | contig 81407 bp, 68 predicted proteins | sample Inofrocosms_June_FD_97181 | JGI IMG/M metagenome (GOLD analysis project Ga0137308, IMG submission 97181) | Mouse cecal microbial communities from Vienna, Austria - N-Acetylneuraminic and N-Acetylglucosamine D2O microcosms_June | ecosystem: Host-associated > Mammals > Digestive system > Large...
CCCAGTTCCAACGATACGCCGCTTCCGCCGTCATAGCTGCCGCCCACGCCGCTGTCGCTGCTGCCGGAACCGCCGCCGGAGCTATTGCTCCCCTGCTGTTTTTCCTGGGCCAGCTTATAGAAGAGCGCTTTCAAGTAGACCATATCCGCTTCCATGATCTCCCTCTGTTCGTCCAAACGGTGTTTTTTCTTCAATTCCTCCAGATCCTCGGGATCCATATCCCTGGAAACGCCTCCGCCCAGGGCATCGGACAATTCGTCCATCTCCGAAAGTTCTGCCATCTCCTGCTCAAATTCCCGCTGGGCCTGCTCCATCTCACGCATCATCCGCTGCATCTCCTGCTGTATCTCCTGCTGGCGTTTTTGCAGCATGGCCTCCTGCTGCCTGCGGTCAAGTTCCAACTCCTCCTGCTCTTCCTTCTGGTCAGGCTGGATATCCTCGCATTCCTCCTCCATATCCCCAAAGCAGGGACCGCCCCGCTTAGCCATCTCTTCCTCCTGTAAGTGGCGCATCCTCTTTCTGGCAATGCGTTCCATCTTCTCCGCATGTATGATGGCGCTCTCCAACTCCTTGTCGTCATATTCACCGCATTTCAGACGCTGTTTGAGCAGAGCGACCTTACCCCTGGCGCGGGCCGCCACCTGCCGGGCGCTGCCGGAGGTCTTGGTCTGGAGGATCATGGCCGAGATCTCCTTGAAATTGTAGTTCAGACGCTTTGTTTTTTGGGGGGCCGATTTTGTCACGGATATAGTGCCCACATAGGACCCGTCCATCCGCCGCAGAATAGTCCTGGTGGTCACCTTATTACCGTTTTTAATAACCTTTCTCTCCGTTCCGCAAGGTCCTTTCCCGCTGGGGACGGCGCCCCCATATCCTGATCCGATACCGATTCCCATTCCCATATCTTTCACCCCCTTATAACATAAAATACCGCATTTACCTTTACAGTATAATCTTTCAATCTGTATATCGGATTACGCATGTAAATAATTAATCCCTCTCCTCCAATTTATTCCAACATACCTGTTCTGAAACACTCTTTGCGTCTTTTCCTTTGAAATCGCAGCCGGGCCTTGGTCTGGGTATCCATCGGCGGTACCGCCCAAGGCGCTTCCTTAGTACTTATCATCGTCAACTGCCATCCATATTTATCCCATTCAGCATCCGGCTGACAGTGCATATAGGTTATCTTTTCTGTCAAAACCTGAAAACCCCCTCGACACTGCCCGAAATTCGTTATATAATATTTCCAGTGAAAATCATGGAAAATACGGAGGTATACTATGGATAAACTATTATTAACCGCATGCCAGAACGGGCAAAAGGGCGTAGTCATGGCATTTCTGAAAAAAGACAACATCAATGTCAACGCAGTGGACGAGATGGGCCTTTCCCCTCTCCACTATGCCTGCAGAAAAGGCTACCGGGACATTGTCAAGCTTCTGCTGGGCAAGGATGCGGATGTGAACCAGATTTCCAACACCAACGTCACTCCCCTGCACATGGCCGTGCAGTCCGGCAACAAGGAGATCATCCAGCTGCTGTCGGAGGCGGGAGCGGATCTCAACGCCACCGACAAGGCAGGCAAAACCGCCCTGATCTATGCCATGGAAGCCAGGAAAGCGGAAGCAGCAAAATATCTGATGGAACTGGGCGCAGACATTTCCATTATGGACAACCAGAACCACACCGCTCTGGATTATGCCAATGCGCTGGGCCTGATCCAGCTTGTGGACAGCCTTTCCAGGGAAAGTTCCGGCAATGCCGACGCCTACGGCAACACACCGCTCCACCAAGCCTGCATTAACGGACAGGGCGAGGTGGTAAAAGCCATGCTGGCCAAAGGGGATATAGATCTCAACGCCCGCAATGACGAAAAACTGACCCCACTCTTTATGGCTGTCATGAGTGATAATCTGCTGATCGCCGACCTTTTGCTGGAAGCCGGGGCAGATCCCAATATCAGCGGCGCTGACGGCAACTCCCCCCTGCACATTGCGGCAAGCAATGAAAATGAGCATATCATAAAAAACCTCCTGGCCCATGCCGCAAAAATTGACGAGCGCAACGAGGACGGCGAGACGGCGCTGATCATCGCCGCCCGGCATGGGAACAACTATATTGTGGGAACCCTTTTGGACAACGGAGCCAATGTCACCTATGTGGATGCCATGGAACACACCGCCCTGTACTACGCCACCGAAGGCGGCTACAATGATATTGTGGAGAAACTGCTGATTGCGGGAGCCGAGAACTAAAAAGCTTTGCATGCTTGTTGCATGTTCTTTATGGAAGCAAGTAAAAGCAGGCAATTACAGATTAAAAATGTCTGCTTTTGCTTACTTAAGCTGATTCACCCAAATGTAAATAGAGATAATTTTCATTTTGAATTTGCTTAACCTGCGAATATCTATAGCCTATCAAAAAACACTTTCCAAGTAAATGTTTTCGAGGTATAATAAAGCCAAAGTCAAGGCAGATTGTTATTTACAACGAGTTGTTTCCAGACAGCTTTCCCACAGTCTGTCACACAACAAGTCAGCAATCACAAATCTCACTACAATTTCAACGTTATAGCGAGGAGGCAAAGCAATGAGTACATTAGATGCTACTGTATCCATGGTTCAAAGATGCACGGAAGAAGAATTGCAAGTCGTTCAGCAAGTAATTCGGCAATTCTTTCTAAACAGAAGCACACAGACCACTACGAAAAGCCAATTTCTTGAGGAATTGGATATTTCCAGAAAACAGTATCAAAACGGTCAATGCCAGGAAGCCCATCAAGCATTGTCAGAACTGAGGGAAAAATATGGACTATAAAGTAATATTGTCTGATTTTGCGAAGCTTCAGCTGGATGATATACTTTTTTATATTTGTATGACACTCGGCAACGAGACAGCTGCCAGCAGAGTTTTGCAGGATGCCGAACATACCATACAGAAATTGACTCAGATCGGCGGCTCTTTAAAAATATGTGATGAACCTGAATTGGCACAATATGGTCTCCGGCTTTCCCCTCCGTCTCAAACAAAATCAACGTATTCCTGCCCTCTCTGAGCAGAGGAGCCGGAATATACAGCCTCCTCTGGGGACCGATCTCCCAGAAACGCCCCAGGTTAAACCCGTTTATAAAGGCACAGCCCTTTCCAAATCCCGCCGTGTCAAGAAACGTATCGCCAGGCTTTTGCACCTCAAACTCAAACTGGTAGAACCCGGGAACGCCTGCGGAATATTCCCCAGAAAAATCAATCTTTTCAAGCTGCTCTTCGTCAAGGGGCAGCGGAAAAATCTCATACCCAAAATGACGGTGGTCATTGATTTTCACTCCGCCCAGAATGCCCTTGCGCTGGTTTTCAAGCCCAGTGCCGAAATTCTCCCTGCCGATATTTTCACACAGCAGATCAATGCGCCCGCCTGAACGCTTCTCCCGGGGCTTAAACTCCTCCTGCATATTTTCCGCAAACGCCGTGTACACATATTGGCCGTCATGGCAGCATATCACCCTGTCCGCCGCGTTTTCCAGACGGATGCTGTCCACCGACTCGCCATCCCTGATTTTCAGACGATAGAGAATATACCCGTAACTCTGCCCCATGTCCTCCATCGAAAGAGGGAACGGGGAATACACGGGCTCGGCCATTTTCCCAATCGCCGAAAACAAATCCGTTTTTCCGCTACAGGGAATTTCCCCATAGGCTTTCCGCCGGATTTTTGTTGTGAGAGGTATCTCCTCAAAGCGCCTGTACTTTGATACTACCTCCTTAAAAAGCCTGTATTTCTCCGTGATCTGCCCGTCCTCAGTGAGAGGCGCGTCATAGTCGTAGGAGGTCACATCGGCGGTTCTGCTGCGCAGATATAGGGTGACGGGCGGACGATCATGTACAGGCCCAGTTCCTTTGCGGTTTCAATAAATCTGCACAGATCATGCATCCCCTCCCACAGGAATTTCCCCTTATCCGGCTCATGAAAATTCCAGGGCACATAGGTTTCAACCGTATTGCACCCCATATTCACCAGCTTTTCAAGGCGATCCCGCCAGTACTCAGGCACTGTTCTGAAATAGTGGACTGCTCCGGAGATAATCTGAAATGGCTTTCCGTCCAGATAAAAAAGTTCCTTGATCTCAAACATTATGGTATCCTCCTCTATTTAGAGTCCCGCATATTCCCAGCAGGTACACGGGCCGGTGATAAATATTCGGGTACATACTGTCGAAATTTAATATATAAACTTAAACAATGTGGCGCCTGCAAAGACTCCTGAAACCAAATTCAGGCAATAAGACGGTACATCACTGTCTCCGTCATAGATGAAGAATCGCTCATTGGATGATCCGGTTCCATACATCCATATACGCATCAGTCTCCCGTCGTCATATTCACAGACATACTGGCTTTCGTACTCATACGCCTGGGGCAGTTCTTCCGGGGACATACCATGATAAATATCCACCTCATCCAGTCGGTAATGCTCACTTAGATTGTACTCCGCATATACACCATAGGGATCCTTTTCCCGGCAATCTATCTCCACACACCCCTTAAACATAAATCCCGACATGTCCTCAAGGGACTCCCCGGGATAATCAAAGTAACCGCAGCCCAACTCCCTCTCCGGGTCATAATACAGGGTAAGAATAATATCGGAATGAGACCATACATTTTCAGAAGAAGATTCATTGCGCCACTGGTATTCATAAAACTTATCCTGCGGAGACAGACCCACCTGGCGCAGAAACGCCTCCGCCCCATCCCTGGGAATATCCGCTCTATTGTCATAATCCTTATCCTCCAGGCGGACGAAATCCAGATAACGGGGATATAGTTCCAGATAGGCAGTAGGTATCATGGCATCCTCTTCATAAATAAAGTAATAGTCTTTTTCATATTCAGTTTCTACATAGAGCAGCCGTTCCCTCTCGTCATATACATCGCTCCGCTCACCGCCCACAGCCACATACTGAAAATATTCCTCATTGTACTGGTATACTTTTTCCCGCAGGCTTCCCTCTTTCCGGTAATAAAAGAAAACCGTAAAAATTTCCTCTTTCTCAGAACCGCCATCCTCCGTCTGCATCTCACCGCCCAGATGATAGGCGCAAAGCCTGCCATCTTCATCATACTCATAGAACTCCTCAAATTTTAATATAGGATAATATTTCCGCAGAACATAGGGAACTCTGTCAACATGCAGCGCACCGTCATCATACTGGATTTTTGTAGTGTAAGGATTCGTATAATCCCAGTATGAAGCCCCTGCTGACTTGTCATAGCCCGCCAATTCAAACCCCAGTAAATCAATGCCTGCCTCCGTCTCCTCATATTTCAGCCCACACCCCCGGCCAGTCCCCCCGTCAAAGTACAGTTCCAGCTTGGGCTCTCCCTCCAGATTATAAAAGCAGACAGGACTTACATCCTCCACCCCATAGTCCTGCAGATACTCCTCTGCGGACTCCCCGTCCAGCAGTTCGAATATGGTGTGTTCATAGGGGTTCTCCCTGACGGAGGTTTCCGGCTGTGGTGTATTTTCCGGGGACTCCTTCTCCGACTGTGGTGTGTTTTCCGGGGACTCCTTCTCCGGCTGTGGAAATGCGGACTCCCCGCCGCAGCTCACAAGCCATAAGGCACACACAGCGCCCCACAGGCAAAATATCCATTTCCTCCTGTGTTTAGTTCGCACTCTGCTGTCCTCCTTTGCTTTTACATATGTTATCCTCTTTTTCCATATCCCCTTAAGATCGAGCAGCAACCACTCCCTTATTCCCTGGGAATCTGCCCGATCTGCCGCAGATTACCTCCATCTATATCCATGCGATAGACAGGATCAGGCTCCTCCCCTATGTATACCTTCACTATAATCTCGCCGCCGCTGATGTCCATTATCTCTATCTGCCGATCCCTATAGGGCGTCTCAAATACGCTTTCCTTTCCGGTGCCATCCATATTGATTCGATTCAGCCGAAAAACAGCGCCGTCGTCCTCCTCAGCATTTTCCCCATTTTCCGCGGACTTATAGACTGCGCTGTAATATATCCTGTCTCCATAGACTTTCATATTATCAGTAAAGGGGCCCTCCTCCTTTGCCAGCACATGCAGGGACTTATCCTGCCAGCGGTACATGGCCAGATAGTACTGCTGCTCGTCCTGGCCATCATGGCAGAAGGTATATAGCACACCCTTCTCATCGTAATAAATGCCATTGTAAAGCAATGATTTTCCCGGCATTTCTATCATCTCCCGCGAAAGCTCGATTCCCTCCGCAAGTATAATCTCCCGTACCTCCCAATCCGTCACCTGTTCCGGCGGGCTCCCCCAGCGTTTACTGGCCTGATAAAGAGTAGGCGGCTCGTCCAGTCTCAGCTCATATTCCAGATCATAGCCCTCGGCCTCCATCTCGGCCTCCTCCATCATCCAGACTGTATCCTTGTCAAAATCTTCACTTCGTATCTTCCGGGTACGGACACCCTTCTCCCAGTCATCCGTCACTTCATTCACTATATATCGCCCAAACATAGAAAATACTTCCGACCAGGTCAGATACCAGGTTCCGTCCCTGTAAGTATAGGTATACGTCTCTGACCACTTCCATGCGCTTCCGCCAAAAGCGCTGGTAGTAAAAGAATTCCCCTCCGCCGTCAGCGGTTCATAGGGATCTCCAAACGGCCCTCCTTCATCCCATGTCGGAATCAGATTTTCATTCTGAAAGTCCAGACGATATTGCCCCGGGCCTTCGCTCTCTATCGCAAATAGAATTCGAAAATCCGTGGAGTCATACCCTACCTCGCCTTTCTCCACGTCACGCGGGACCTCCTGCACCCCCACATAGTCCGTGATGCCGTCCCCATTGTAATCCAGTTCCACGCTGTCCATAAGTTCCCAGCCCTCCGGCACAAAGTCGGAAAGCTCACTTCCCATAGCTGGCAGCGTGGGCACACTGGGTATCGTCCCCGCAGCAGATATCTGTTCTCCTTCAGACTCCGCTGAATGTGCTGGACTGTCCTCCGGCAGATCCGCTGTATTTTCTGTCACACCATTCTCTGGCAGTCCTTCTGACGGTTTCGTAATTTCATTCCCCGAAATATCCGCTGTCTCCATTTCGGTAACTTCCGTTGTCCCCGGTATTGACTGCCCGGACGATGCCTCCCCACATCCGGTCAGGGTAACCGCCCCTATTACCAATATCACAACCCTTGATGCTATTTCCCTGCCAGACATATGCACTCCCCACTCTTTTCCCTGACGGTCTGTACTGCCTTTCCCTTAATCCTAAGCTTCTTCCAACTGTTCAAAATATTTCGCGTCCACTTTCTTGGCAAGCCATACACCGTTCTGGGACCGATAAAATGGAAATCCGTCCCGGTGCATATCACCGCTGTGGATTTTCAGAACCACGGGACGGCCATGCCGTTTTCCCACCACACGGGCTGTCTCCACATCCCCCGAGAGATGGACATACAGCCTGCTCATGGGCAGCAGGCCCTGCTGCCGGATGCTTTCAAGAAACCTATATGCCGTGCCATGGTACAGATACTCCGGAGGCTCCAGCTTTGCCAGTTCCACATCCACCGGAATGCTGTGCCCCTGGTTGGCACGGATTAATGTCCCGTTTTCATTAAATGAATATCTCTGCTTTTTGTCCGTCCTGACAATCTCCTCCAAAATCTTCCTGTCAATTCTCTTCCCGGCAGCATTCACGCCTGCTATAAGCGCCTCCACATCGGCCCAGCCGTGTTCATCCAGCCCTATGCCTGCATCCTCCGGTCTGTGCCGCAGCACCCGGCTGATATACTTGCTCAAAATATCTAATTCACTCATCTCAGTTCTCTCCTATCTTTCCCCACACCTGCGCAAATGCCCGGTAATTGCCGTCCTTTCCCTCCGGGATGGCAAAGATAACCTGTTCAAAGCACTTATGGGTGGTCTCCAAGTATTCCTTGAAAATACTTGCCACCTCCGCCCCTTTCTGGCCGAAAACGCCGCAGCCGTAGGCTCCCAGGATCAGCGTGTTTACCTGATTTTCCCTGGCGATGTCCAGCACGAACCTGATCCTGGATCTGAGAATCTTTGTGTTCTCCTCATAAGAAACACTTTGATACCTGTGCGCCGCCGAAATATTGGGGGCTGCGCAGGTGATCACGTCACAGACCGCCCGCTTTTGGTCCCTCATAAAGACCACCCCCGGCGTGTACATACCTCTGTTTTGGTACATGGCCCTGTTTTTGTTCTGATTGTTCCAGTCATAAAATTGTCCTGTCATCTGCGAGAGTACATTGTATAAAAATGACTCATGGCAGAGACATTCCTCCTGGGCTTTGCTGCCGCCCAAAAATCCGCCGCCCGGATTTTTATAGGAAGAAAAATTCAGGACAGCCAGGGGGCTTTTACAGCTTTCCGCGGCTTTCAGAACGGCGGATACGCTGTCCAGAGGTTCCAGCGCAAATTTGCCCTCGCAGATATGTTCCCTACTGCAGGCAAAATCCACGTCGTAGACAATGGTCCGCTCTATGGCATCTCGTATCTCCTTTTCATAGACTCTGGCCATCTCCTCCGTGTGGCTTACGGCCTGCTCCGCTCTCTTCTCCTTGCCGTCCCAATATTCTTTTACGTATGCCATATGTAATCCTCCTCTGATTAAAAATCCTGCATTTCCGTTTCCTTTTATCGGCTTTCCACCTTCCTGCCTCCGGCCCAGCCACATTGGAAATTTCACAGAAAACCCCTTTTATTGTGGATCCTGCAACAGGGAAACCACCCACTCCTGATACTCCTCTCCGATCTTCAGTTCCAACTCCGTCTCTATTCTGCCGCGAGTACATAACACCTCCTGGCCGTTTATGGGATTACATCCCTTCTTTTCATAGACAGAATGATATAACCCAATTCCCCGCTTTTGCCAGCTGGGCAGCTCATTGTAATTGATGCCCTCCGAGAAGAGCAGTTCGTTTTTCCAGGCAACGGACTTCCCCTCTATCATCCCCGTGGCCTCCCGGGCGGACGCTCCCTTTTTCCGCAGCATCCAGTAGCAGTGGGCATTCAGGGAATTTCTGTGGGCATCCTCCTGCCGCCAGGAAAAATAGTCCTTGACACATCGTAAATTGGGCAGCGGCACCACACGGCTGTCAAAACAGGCGGCAACGCCCAACTGCAGCGACAGATGGGCGCTGGCCTCCCCGGCCAAAACGGAATTGATTTTTCTGGTTTTCCTGCCAAAGGTATTGTCGTCCGGGTGAAAGAGCAGGGAGATCTCGTCGCTCTCCGTGTACCCGTACACAATCCGAAATCCGCACTCCAGCAGATGCCTTGTGGTATCTACCATGGCATCCCGGAACCGTATGTCAAAGGGAGCCTCAAACGCACAAATCTCCTTGGTCAGCCGGGTAAAGTTCCTTCCGTCCAGCCGCACTGCCAGATACATCTCCGGCAATATCACCTGATCCAGGGATTGCTCAAAACGTCTCATCTTTTCGTCCAGCTTTTCAAAATTCATAATGCCTTCCATGTCGCCGCTCCGCGGAGACTAAAAGTTTCTCCAGTTCTCGATTGCAAACTCATCCCGCTCCATTCGAACAAAATATAAATGGTCAAAGCCCTCCCCATAGGACGGCAATTCCAGACGGTTGGAAGTACACGCGATGGCCTTGTCAGGGACACACGCCTTCCCCTGCCTCCTGCGGTTCCTGGCCATGCAGTCCGCAACCACCGACTGAAAAAAATACCCGTCCACCTGATAGCCGTGTTTCCTGGCGGCAGAGATGTATTTCTCCCGATCCAAAGCCGTAGGATTGGTATTGTCCACCACAAAAGAGCGGCCTTCCCGCAGACACTCCTCCAGCAGCAGCCGCTCCTTGTTTCTGGTATGCAGGGTGTCCAGGTTGATATGCACATAATCGTCCTTCCACCTGCGATGATAGCAGGTGGATTTACCGCTGGCCTGCAGCCCTATTAAGATAATTGCGTGTTTTTCCATGGTTTCCTCTGCTTGTATAGCATAAATTGATTTGCAATATTGTGTTAGTCAGAACTTGCATGTTCTGCTAACCACTGTTCAAAATTGCCTTCCGGATTATTTAAACCAAATGTGTACTTTAAATTGTCATATGCTGCTTGTGTATGCGGATGGTCTATTCCTAACCTGGCTAATAGAATTATATATGCTTTGAAGAAATATGGAATTGCCATTTTATATTTTCCCTGGCTCTCATACACTACTGCCAGATTATTATAGCCTATGGCAGTATCCGGGTGTTCCTCTCCCAGCACTCTCTCCCTTATCCGCAGGCTCTTTTCATACAGTTCTTCCGCTTCCCTGTACTTTCCCTGGCTCTTATACACTCCTGCCAGATTATTATAACTTGCGGCAGTATCCGGGTGTTCCTCTCCCAGCACTCTCTCCCTTATCCGCAGGCTCTTTTCATACAGTTCTTCCGCTTCCCTGTACTTTCCCTGGCTCTTATACACTCCTGCCAGATTATTATAACTTGCGGCAGTATCCGGGTGTTCCTCTCCCAGCACTCTCTCCCTTATCCGCAGGCTCTTTTCATACAGTTCTTCCGCTTCCCTGTACTTTCCCTGGCTCTCATACACTCCTGCCAGATTATTATAACTTGCGGCAATATACGGGTGTTCCTCTCCCAGCACTCTCTCACTTATCCGCAGGCTCTTTTCATACAGTTCTTCCGCTTCCCTGTACTTTCCCTGACTCTTATACACTGCTGCCAGATTATTATAACTTGCGGCAGTATCCGGGTGTTCCTCCCCCAGTACCCTCTCCCTTATCCTCAGGCTCTTTTCAGACAGTTCCTCCGCTTTCTCGTACTTTCCCTGGCTCTTATACGCTACTGCCAGATTATTATAACCTGCGACCGTGTTCGGGTGTTCCTCTCCAAGCACTATCTCGCTTATCCTCAGGCTCTTTTCAGACAGTTCTTCCGCTTTCCCGTACTTTCCCTGATAATAGTACACATTAGCCAATGCCTGATAAATCCTTGCCACTTCCAGATGCTCCGGCCCAAGCAATTTCTCCCTGATTTCCCGCGCTTTTAACAGCAGTTCCACGCTCTCCCTGTAATGGGCCCTATCCCTCTCTTCTGTGGCCTGCTCAAGCAATTCATAGGCTTTCGCCAGTTTCTGTTTTGCCTCCTCTGCATTCCACTCTCTTTCTTCCTCCGGCTCGGCAGCCAGAGAAAACAATTCCTCCTCGTCTTCGCGGCTCGTTTCATAATTATGAAACATAACCCGAAGCTTTATAAAAGAATAAAAATCATATGCCCCAGTCGCCAGCCTGTCATCCCAATAGGGCGTGACCAGGAAAATTAAGTTCTTACCCAGTCCCTCCAGCATATCCCTGCTGAAATTCAGACGATTTAGGCTTTCCTCGTTCTGCACCGCAAGATGAAAATTGGCAAGAAAAAAAGTCTTTATCTCCGGCAGGCCGGAAACCCACTCCTGTAAGTTGCGGAAGGAATATGCCCCCGGATGCCGCATATAGTCATAGACACCCACTGCGCCCTGCCTGTAAATCCTGACAATTTCACCCTGCATCTCTTCATCAGCCACTGCCAGATATATTCCCTGCTCCGATTTATTTACAATCCAGCCTAATGTCCGATACCCCTCCTGTCTACTCTCCAGCATCCTCGATCAGCCCCTGTTCCTTAAAGAATTTCACCACAAGCGGATGGACATTGTGCCAGCGTTTCCCGTTATATTCCAGCACCACTGATGCCTGCAGCATTTTCAGCAGCATCTCCTTATCCTCTATCCGCTCCTTATTAACACTGTAAATATTCAGCAAAAAATTATAATCCTTCTCCTCAATCCTCCTGGTCAGGGATGTTTTCACTTCCTCCAGCGCGCGCTCCGCGTCCTCCATGGAAATGCTTTCACTGTCCCTGCGTTCTGCCCTTTTTGCCGACGCGTTGATCACATGGAACAAATCCCTCAGAGAACCGCCAGTGTACCGAATCAGTTTTTCCAAAACATCCTTGTCAAACAGTTCAAAATTCGCGCGTTTTCTCACGATCTCAAGAATGATTTCGATACCCTCCCTAAACGGCTGGTTATCTATTGTCTCAATCTTGATCATCGGAAGCGTCTTGGTTATGAAATAGCTTTCCATAGCCGAAAACCTTGCATCATAAGAAAGCCCGATGGGGAAAGTATATATGACCGGAAATGGCATTCCCGAAAGAATTGCCGCATAGTTATAAAATACCTTCCATGCGTCCTCCGGATTCAGTTTATCCAAGTCCTCAAATATAATAATCGGACGCTTTCCGCCAGCTTTCGCGGTGATTTTTCCTGCCACATACCCCAATATCCCGATCCACTCACTGGATCGAACGCTGATTTTTCTCCTGTATTCTGTCCTTGTCTCCTCATTGTATTTCAAATCGGTTTTTATCTGTGTGAAAATATTCAGCAGGCCCGCGAGAATCCCCTTGGTCTCCGTTCCCACCCCTGATTCCAGAGAAAGAGTCTCTGCGTTCTGCGCTGTCACAGTCTCTGTTCCCTCGCGCCAGAATCTCCTGATTTTTTCCAGCACATCTGTTTCCATCTCACACTCTAGCTCTTTGGCAATTTCCAGCAATGCCTCCCCCATTAAAATAAAAAGGTCAGAATATACAATGCTGAACAAATCCAAATCCCTGCTGCAATTGACCGTTTTTACATAATATCCATTGGAAACCAGCCTCTCGGACATTCGGTTTAGTTCCGTACTCTTTCCGCATCCCCTATGTCCCAGCAGCAGACATGCGCTGCTTTCTTCCGGGCTGCGGCAAATATCATAGATATCCTCAATGGGAGAATAATACTTATCACTTGTGCGGTATTCCATTGTATCTTTGCAGTAAAACTCCGCCATCTGCTCCTTTTGCAGGGGAGCCGGCGAAAAAGCATTTATAATCTCAGAGATTTTATTAGCATATTTCATCATAAACTCCTTCTATGATATCGACCGCTGTCTTTAGGAATGGTCTGATATTACTTCTCCCAGGGAAATTCTTTGGAACCCTGTCCTATTTCCCGATCTGCTTATCCTCGCTCAGAATATGGTTCACCAGCCAGTCCGTGATCAGCCGCAGCATATCCTCGATCGCCTCGTCCTGATTCTCGTCGATGGCATCCAGATCCCAGCCTTCTATGGTCTCCCGCAAGGCGTTATGCTGGCTTAACTGGGTAAACATCTTCTTATACCCGATGGACTTCATATATGCCTCTTCATGTTCAAAATGAGTGAGGGTATAGTCCCGCAGCTGCTCCAAAATGTGCCGGATATTGTCATACTTGTCGGGAATAAATTCTTCACACTTCAACTCATAGAGTTCGTTCGCAATCTCGAAAAGTCTCCTGTGCTCCTGGTCGATCTGCTCAATCCCTGTCACAAACTCCTCTTTAAATTCATACATAAGCTTATCCTCCTATAATCTATATTTCATGTTTTCCGACTATGCCGGATATGCGGCAGAGCATAAAGTCTTCAGTTCTTCCGCTTTTTCTTCATCAAAACAATCTTCATTTAAAGGATCCGACAAAATGGCAAGAAGCTGTTCCCTGCCCGGTTGGGCGCACCTGGTCACGGCTTCCTTTAACAGAAAATAATCCTCTCCCGCCATCAGAAATTGCACGACTCTGACATGACCATGCCACATTCCCTCTTTGGGAACCTCATCCAGATGCTCCAACAGAAAACATATGCCTTCTTTTCCATAATGTACCGCAATGCCGCATACAATTCTGGCCAGTTCATGCATCATGGTAATTTCAAAACATTCATCATCAAACATATGCAGCAGCGCCACCATGTTCTCCACAGCAAACATCTGCGGATCCTCCGCAAATTCCCTTTGAATGTCCCAAAAATCTACCAACGTATCCATATCCATCCCATCCTCATCAAATATGGGAATAAACTCCTTTTGGACGCCATCTAAATAATCCATTTTCTCCTGCAGGGACATGCTCTTATAAGTTCCACGCCTGTAGTCCTTATATTTTTCCATCATTTCATCCTGCTTATCCCGCACCTCCAAATAGCGCTTCAGATAATGCAGCGTTAGCTTTGCATCCTCTGTCTGTGTGGCAGGATTATAATTTTTACTTATGCTGTAAGCCTCTGCGTCACTCACAATGCCCAGCCGCCAGCCGGAGGGTATGATGCTATATTTAAAAATATAACAAATCTTTCCTCCTTCATCAGCCAATTGCCCCACATACTCTATTTTATATCTCCTATTCCGCGCATAGGACTGAGTTGATAACCATTTATCAAATTGTCTGCAGGCTTTCTCGACATTCTTTTCCATCACTGCACCTCACATCTTATAAGATAGACTATGCTTCTAATTGACATCTCTCACTGGGGTTTAACATCAAAAAATCATGAAAAACATTCGTAGTTTTTCGGAAAGAGACTGTCTCCCCAGCATCATGACCCCCCACTCCTTTGCCTTCCGCCCAAAAGCCTTCAGATTTCCGTTGGGTGTCACACGCCAGGATCGCTGTGAATACTCCCGCATAACCGGATCAATCGAAGAAGCCAGCATCCTGGCTGCATGGTCGCAATTGAATGTATATATCTGATAGAGGGGCAGACCTTCCTCCTGGCTCAGCTGCTTAAGAGCCTGTCCGTATTCTGCTCTCCTGCCGTCGTCTTCCTCGCTGGCCCAATTTTCATATAGCTTCACATACCGTTCCTCCGCCCCAAGGAAGGGCGCAGCCTGTTCCAAAATCACACCGTATTCCTCCGGCGAGATCGGCCTGTACAATGCCATATCATAATTGTCTGTGAGTTGGTCTCCGTCCAGCTTAAGATCTCCTGTCCGAAGAAATGCCTCTGTCTCCTCCGCAGTCATCATGCCTATACTCATTCTTCCCACGCCGCTCTTTCCCAAAAGGCTCTCACCCAGGGTCCGCTGCATTCCGTTGAAACTGAATACCCTTCCGCATCCTTCCCCGTCCACCACCAGCAGAATGCTGTGGCCCAGCCCCTTCATGCCGTCCGCGTTCACAATGTAATACAGCATACACTCCTCCCCGGGAAGGGAAACGCCGCGCTCCCCAAGGCCCATGGAGACACACAGACACAAATAGACTGCCGCCAGAGCTATCATACTGTACAGTATCAGGTGCTTGCGCCGCTTTTTCTTTGTTTTCATTATACACAGGCCCCCGGCAATTTACAATAAGCAGGAAAGCAGATGATATATCATAACAGCTTCCCGGTTCCGTCAAACACAGGAAGTTCTTCCAGACGACCCTCCAACTGCTTTAGTGCCTCTTCCGTTCCGATCTCCTTTAGTTTCCGCAACTCCTCTTCTTTCAAAGGGACGATCCAGAGCAGATTGATTTTTTCTCCCATATAGTCAGGATAAAACGGTGCGGCTATCTGCGGCAAAAGCCGGGAGTTTAAAAGCCACACGGCGCTGAAGCCTTCTATCGTATTGCAGGGTATGGTATGCCCGTGTCCCAAAAAGCTGATCTGCAGCCAGGGAAGACGGGATTGGGCCGCAATATAAGAATACATTTTCTCGCATATGTCGCTCTGTCCCTCCGATGCGGCAAAGCCCAACTCTATCCTCCTATAATCCGCTGCCTCCCCCTGGTAATATTGCTCTACCTGGGGCATGGGAAGCAGGCTCACCCCTACGGTGATGCCGTAACGCACTCCATCCCTGATACCCTGGACCAATACCTTGGGGGGAAATTTTTTACCGTCAATTCCCAAGTATTTCTCCGGCTTTCCGAAAAAGTCCTCCAAGGCTTTCTCATGCGGCTGCCGCACTTCCTCCCAATATTCACCCTCGAAATGATTCCAAAACTCCCGGCTTTTGGACACTCTGGCCCCCAGCACCTCTTGTGCCGGGGCAAGTTCCCAGGCATAGGGAGCCGTGCCCCGGGCGTATCTGGAATATCCGTTAAATCCCTGATAACCGCTCCATCCGGGGATTACACAGATCAGCGTATCTCCCTCCAAAAGTGCCGCCGCATCCCCCTCTTCAAACCAGACGATGGACAGCTTATCCCGATCCAGACGGATACCGCCCGCGTCATGCTTCACATACTCTTCGGGCATGGCCGGCGCCCTGCCGTATTCCATCGCGTCCACATCAATCCTATCCGGTGCCTTTCCCACGTTGCATATCCAACAGCTTCTCATATACGCGTTCTCCGTTCCCGCATGGAACCAGAGATAAAAATAACAGCAGGTGTCGCTCTCCTCCACAAATGCCTGTATCTGGCAGCAGGGGGACCAACTTTCCGCTAAAATCTGCGGCTCTGCCTTTTTCTTCTTTTTCCCAAACATATGGCTCTCCTTTGTCACTTTATATTTTTTGGTCAAACATAGACGTATTGCCGTTATCTGTCATGTTCACAAATGCATACTTATCATTATGCGGAAACAGCAGTTCCATATATAGATTTCCCAGCAGATTCTTTACTTCATCGGTATCAATATTCGCCACCGGAATCTCATTGATTTCCAGACGTTTTAGATTCTCCAGAACCTTTTCTATACTCTGCCATTCGTAAGCTTCCGGCTCCGGTACATCACCGGATGTATCCACGATTTCCGGCTCCATAATGGATTTTATTTCGGGAATGTTATATATAACATTTTTACAAGTTTTCTCAAAACACTCCGGATCATATTCTGCCAGATAGGCCAGATCATCCATAGTCAGTGTTCTCTTATTGTGTATTTTAAGATATATATTGATAAGATAATTGTCTTTTCCCATAATCCCCTGCCTTCCGTCATTCTTACACTTTAGCTCTTAACTGTAAAAATCGGTTCCATCCGGGCCACCGGGGCCGCCATATCGTGCGTTGTATGTACCGCAATCACTTCATCAATATCCTTATAGGCATAGGGCGCCTCCGCACGGATTGCCTCCTCCCATTTTTTCAAGATATCGGCTCTGCCTTTTAAATCCGCGCGTTCCGGGTCAATGGGCGTAATGATATGGAACTTCTCCATAAACTGCCGAAAGGCTTCATCGTTCCCCTTGATGGCATCCCCACGGGACTTTTTCCGTCCGGCGCCGTGGCTGGCGCTCCAAAGACAGTCCGGACTGCCCAGCCCCCGAAGCAGATAGCTGGAACTGCCCATGGAGCCGGGTATCATCACCGGCTCGCCATAATAAGCGAACTCCGTGCCCGCCATTTCCGCACAGCCTCCGGCACAGCAGGCTCCCTTTCGGTGGATATAATACGCTTCCCCGGCAATCTGCTTTTTCCAGATATAATTGTGGGGAGCGTCGTAAAGCAGATCCATCTCGCACTCCCCCAGCACATCGGTAAAAACATCCTGAATCATGAACCCCAAAAACAAACGGTTGGCAAATCCGAAATTGGCGGCATTTCCGGAAGCCCACCAGAAACGGTTCCATGCGTCCCCCGCCGCGCCATTCTCCGGTATCGGGTAGATCTTGTTCTCGGGATGAGTCATTCCCGCCGGATAGATCCCCTGGCAAATCTTACGATTCAGCAGACCGCTGTGATGTCCGATTGTCAGTGAGCCCGTATGGAGCATCACTGCCACGGCTCCCTTTTTTATATTCCAGGCGTTGGCGGTCTGACCGTCATAAATCTCGGCCACCCGCCGCACCTCCAGAAAATGATTGCCCCCGCCGATGGTCCCAATCTGATCATCATAAGAGGGCTGGTCATAACTGCCGATAAAATCCTCCAGCCCCTCCGTATACTCCGCCTTCAGGCTCCCGCCAAAGACGGTGCGGCTTAACCATTTCTCCTGAATATCCGGCTGAAAGTACCGCCACAACCCGCTCTTGCCACCGTCGCGACTGGTCTCCAATAACCCCTCAAGACCATACCGGAACAATGCCTGCCGCTGTCTACCCGTCATGGGAATCTGTCTGCCGCCTTCAAAAAAAATGTGACGGATCTTTCTGGTCAATTCGGGAAGTTTCTCACGAATCTTTTCCTCCGACAGATCGGTGGTATAAAACCGCATACCGCAGTTAATGTCGTTTCCCATGGCCTGAGGGACCGCAAAACCTTTGGTCATCATCACGGTTCCAATCGGAATGCCCGCCCCCTTGTGAAAGTCCGGCGTCAATACAATTTTCTCAATGCGCGGCTTCCCTCCCTGGAAGAAATCCGGTACAGCCCTCAGTCTCTCCAAAGTTTCCTCCAGCGCTGTCATCTGACGCAGTTCTTCCGACGCATTTTTATCCGGCCCAGAACCCTCCGGCAGATAGCAGTCTATTTCACAATTTCGGTCTTTATACTCAATTTTATGTACCATACGCTCAATCCCCCCAAAGTGCCATAGCTGAAAATAGCAGGCCCCCTACCCCTGCCCCATTCTCTGTCTTCCGGGTTTCCTACACAGTTTCTCTGGCTTCTTCGCAATATCTCTTACCTCTATTATACACAGCCCCGGGCAAATTACAACAAGTGAAAGACTTGTATCCCATTATACCTTGATCTCATGCGCTTCAGCGCATATTCTGTTCAGAAGAGCTAAGCGCAAAGCGGTTTGCTCACTATACCTTAGTCTCATGCGCTTCAGCGCATATTCTGTTCGGAAGAGCTAAACGCAAAGCGGTTTGCTCACTATACCTTAGTCTCATGCGCTTCAGCGCATATTCTGTTCAGAAGAGCTAAGCGCAAAGCGGTTTGCTTAGTCTGTGGTTCCACCGCTGCGTCCGTATCAATTCCCGTTTCAGGTTATACCTTAAAATACCCCATGGGTCAGTCACTCCCATGGGGTAAAATGTAATTCTCTTATATTCCCAAGGCATCCGCAAAATCCCAGCTTTTATACAGGACCAGGTTCTCGCCGGATCCACTCAAAACAAAAGCGCACATTAAATACCTAACAGATCACTGTATGCTTTCAGCGCGCCGTCAGTGTCGTGGGCAAGTACCTTCTTTGCCAGAACCTTACCCAGTTGTACCCCCTCCTGATCGAAGCTGTTCACGTTCCACACAAAGCCCTGATACATAACCTTATTCTCAAAGTGGGACAAAAGAGCGCCCAACGCCTGTGGAGTCAGCTGCTCGCCGGTGATGATGCTGGAGGGTCTTCCGCCTTCAAAATTCTTATTGCGGTTCTCGTCGGCCTTGCCACATGCAAATGCCACAATCTGCGCTGCCACATTTGCGCATAGCTTCTGCTGACTTGTGCTGTCCTGAATCACGACATCTCTGCCCATCTGACTGTTCTTGAAGCCCACAAACTGCAGCGGGATAATGTCCGTGCCCTGATGCAGCAGCTGATAGAAAGAATGCTGCCCATTGGTACCCGGTTCACCGAAGATAACAGGGCCTGTAGAATAATTAACAGGTTCGCCGAAACGGTTTACCGACTTTCCATTGGATTCCATATCCATCTGCTGCAGATGCGCAGGGAAACGGCTCAAAGCCTGTGAATAAGGCAATACAGCCGTATTCTGGTAACCCAGGACGTTGCGCTCATATACCCCGATCAGGGCGTCCAGCATAGCAGGGTTCGCCAATACATCTCTGTTCTGCGCAAGCCTGTCCTCCTCGGCCGCGCCGTCAAGAAACTGCGCGAATACCTCCGGACCGAAGGCCAGGGATAATACCGCGCCGCCCACACCGGAAGTAGACGAGAAACGACCGCCGATATAATCGTCCATAAAGAAGGCCGCCAGATAGTCATCACTCTTTGCCAGAGGCGAAGTCTCACTGGTAACGGCAATCATATGTCTGGAAGGATCCAGTCCCGCGTTTTTCAGGGCATCTTTCACAAAAGACTCATTGGTCAAGGTCTCCAGAGTAGTACCTGATTTGGATACCAGTATAAAAAGGGAGTGCTTCACATCAATGTTATTCAGAACTGCCGCCGCGTCGTCAGGATCTACATTGCTGATGAATTTGGCTTCCATCTTGAAGGTGTTGTTCACCTTGGCCCAGTTCTCCAGCGCCAGATACATTGCGCGGGGGCCCAAGTCACTGCCGCCGATTCCGATCTGTACAACGGTAGTAAACTTCTCGCCTGCCGCATTGGTAATCTCGCCGCTGTGAACCTTATTGGCCAATTCCGCAATCTTTTTCTGCTGCTCCACATAAAAGCCGCGCTTATCCACACCGTCGGCCACAACCGCATCGCCTAACTGTCCGCGGGTCATGTGATGAAGCACCATGCGCTTCTCTCCGGTATTGATCACCTCGCCGTTGTACACGGCTTCAAATTTCTCCGCAAGCTGCGTCTCTTCCGCCAGTTTCACAAGGGCCTCCAGCACCTTGTCATCCACCTGCTTGGCGGCATAATTATACGTAAGTCCTGCCGCCATGGGAACGCTGTAATTCTTCACGCGATCCGCACCCTTCTCCCCGGCCATCACCTCCGCCAGATTTACAGGCGCCGCCTTTTGCAACTCCTGATACGCAGAAACAGTATCCAGATTTTTCCAAGCAACCATAATTGATCCATCCCTCCTACAATTTTTTATTTGAAATCAAAATGCTCTATAAAAAATATACTATCAAACAGATACAAATTCAAGTACATAAATCATCAAGCAAGAGATTTTTCGGAAAATTATTCCTCTACAAACGTAATAAACGTCGGATGCTCATATACATACTTTTCTATGATTTTCCACGCCTGCTCTCCGCTGAGCCGCTGGATCCATGCTCTCCTCAGTCCCAGAATACTCGTTCCCTTTCGCCTTTACTTATGATATGGTTCTCCATAACATACTCATGTGCGAAAATCAGCTCTATATTATTCTGTCAAATAAGGCAGAACACCTGTAAATGCTCTGCCTGCTGCCAGCCTGTGTTTAGCTAATATGATATTCCTCATAAAGTTCCTGGCGGTATTCTTCATCTTGTGATACCCTGATAATATCTGATAACCGAGCGTCTTCATTTAGTAACATTATTAGCTTAGCCATCTTTTTTTCTCCATTTTTTCTCCGGTTTGTTCCCTGATTTTCTGATTTTCCCTGTCACGCATTAACAATGTCATATACTCACGCCCCTGCTTCTGTTTTCATGTAACGTTCTGCTTCTTCGGGAGAAAGATTATATTTTTCTTGTATTTTCTGAAAAATTTCGATATCTGGTATATTGAAGTCTCTTAGTGAAGATATCGTACCTAAAATACCAACCTCCATTCCAATTTTCCGGTTTTCCCTGTCACGCATTAACAATGTCATATACTCACGCCTCCATTCCCGATTTTTCTTCGCCTCTTCCACCGCAAGTTTCAGTTTCTTCACAAGTGTATCTTCCGATGGCTTTCCTGCCACATAATCCAGGAACGCTTTTAATTCCTCACTCACAGCCCCGTTCCTTCCATCTGCATTTAGGAAAGCTTTCTTTGCCCCATCATTTAATATGGCCTCTGAATCTTCTTTACAGACATTCTCAAAAGTATACATATAACGGCCTTTTCCAAATAAATCTGAGAGGCAAATAAAAATAATGTAACTATTGTTCAATGTATCATAGTCCTGCCCTTTATCAACCAACTGTAAATCTATCATGCTCTGATAATATCTGGTTCTCCTTGGCAGGTATTTTGAAGTGACAGCTTGCATTTCTATGTCATATACTGTGCCTTTCCCATCATTTACATACACATCCAATCGGACGCCTTTTGCGTCAAAATCCTCTTTTATTGCCTTTTGCAGTTCTGGGTATTCTACATGGTCAATATCCAAATCCGGGAGAATCCTCTGCAATAACTCTTTGCACAGCTCCGGGTTCTGCATGACCTTTCCAAACAGGAAATCATTGGATATGCTTAATTCTTCCCATTTTAGCTGTTTTGCCTCTATGTTTTCCATAATTAACTATCTGCTTTCTTCCCATAAACGACTGCCGGGAAAACTTTGTATGTCTCATAGGCTTTATATCCTCTAACCCTATTATACACAGTCTCCCGGCCAATTACAATACACACCGAACCCTTCTCACAACATTATATCCTCCTTCGTCCTTCAGGATAACCAGTTTATTCTGGTAGGACTCCACAGACACGCCCTTCTTTCTGATTGAATTTATTGCGAAGGCACAAGTTCCAAATCCATAGTTTTAATCCCTAATTCCCGGAACATAAAGTCATAAACCCCCATGGAAGCCGCTTGCCTCCATGGGGGTTTATATATAACTCTTATTCTCTTTTATTCCCAAGAACTCCCGTTCCTTTTCGCCTTTACTTATGATATGGTTCTCCATTAATAATCCTGTACGCCCGGTAGATCTGCTCACACAGAATCACCCGCATCAGCTGGTGAGGAAAGGTCATATCCGAGAAACTGATAGCCTGATTAGCACGTTTTCGGACCTTTTCATGAAGTCCCAGGGAACCGCCGATCACAAAGGCGATATGGCTCTGTCCGCCAAGTCCCGCCTGGTTGATGGCCTGGGCAAAGCCTTCCGAGGTATAGCGCTTGCCCTGTATCTCCAGTGTGCAGACATAGGCCCCCTCCTCCAGGCGGGATAACAGCCGGTCGGCCTCCCTCTCCCGGATCTGTTCCTCCAATGCCGCAGATGCCTTATCCGGGGTCTTTTCATCCGCCACTTCCACAATTTCCAACCTGCAATATCTGCTGAGACGCTTGGCATATTCGCTGACAGCGTCCCGATAGAAACTCTCCTTGATTTTTCCTACACACAGAATCGTAATCCTCAAAATTACCTCTCATTCTTGTATAGCCGGAGTTTAGCTGGATTCAAACTCCGGCTTCGCCTGTGATATTGCGCCAATCAGTATCGGAACGCGCAACATCAAAACTTCCCTCTTGAAAATAATTGCCTGAAACCAAAAAGCACTTCAAGTTCCAGGCAATTTATATATCCGCTTCCCCTAATCCTCGGGGAATATAGTATCATACATATCATCCACAAAGTGATCCAAAAACTCCTGATCCAGGTTCACGAACTGACGATTAAGCACCGCTTTGATCAGAGCCACCCGGCGGAAATACCACTCCTCCTCGGGCACAGTGGACAACTGCAAACTGGCATCCACCTTGGCTCCCTCCAGGTTCTCCCTGCACCACTTCTCTATGGTGCTCTTGAGAGAATTCTCAGAATCGGCCTCCTTGGCGTAACGCTTGGAATTTTTCAGAGACACAAAACCCATCACGATAAAAATCACAAACATGGCCCCCATGATACCGCCGATGGTATAACGGTTGCTTCCCCGCAGCTGCAAGGGCAATACCCCTGTGAGCAGCAGCGCCAGGGCCACCAGCCCCAGGCTGCCCACAATCAGCAGCGTCCAGGCGGAGGATCTGTTCTCCGCCGCCTGTTCCGATTTGTTCCGGTAACCCTGGGGAGATCTGCGCACGGGCTGAGCCTGCATCTGCTCCTTCTGCTTTTCCGAAGGTTCTTCCGTCCCCATGCCAAACCATTGGGGTTGGGGCTTCTCCGCCTCCCGGCGCGCCTGTTCTTCCGAAACCCTGACAGTTTCCTCGGCCTGGCGCACCTGCTCCTGCTGCATGTATACGGCTCCAAGCTTGAGGGCCTTCTGCTTGTCCTTCTCATTGATCAGAAGCTCATGTACCGCCTCTTTTTCATCGTAGACAATCTCCATATTTTTCAGACCATTGTATTCCAAATACTCCTTCAGCCGGGCCAGTCCCTCCTCCTCTCCAAAGATCAGCGGAACCTTATTTACTATCTCCTTCTCCGACACCAACTGGCAGCCGCAATCCGCACACACGGCAATCCCGTCTCTGTACTCATTCCTGCACTTGGGACATATCAACATACTTTAACCCCTTTCCTGCATGGCATAGCCTGCTCCATTACACCCCATAGCCCTGCCTTAATCATTTGATTTTGGCTCTATTACCCCAATATTCATTCCACGCTGGACAAATACTCGTCAATCCCCTTGGCCGCCGCTTTTCCGGCGCCCATTGCCAGAATAACCGTTGCCGCTCCTGTCACGGCGTCCCCTCCGGCATACACGCCCTCCTTGGTAGTCTTGCCATTCTCCTCCGCCGCCACGATACACTTCCACTTGTTGATCTCCAACCCCTCGGTGGTGGAAGAAATCAGCGGATTCGGGGAGGTTCCCAGAGACATAATCACCGTGTCCACATCCAGCACAAACTCTGAATCCGGCACCTCCACCGGCCTTCTCCTGCCGGACTCATCGGGTTCGCCCAACTCCATGCGGATACACTTCATGCCGGTTACCCAGCCCTTATCGTCCGCCAGGATCTGGGTGGGATTGGTCAGTAGGTCAAAAATGATACCTTCTTCCTTGGCGTGGTGTACCTCCTCCACACGAGCAGGCAGTTCCTCCTCGCTGCGGCGGTATACGATATGCACTTCCGCTCCCAGCCGCAGGGCAGTGCGGGCCGCGTCCATGGCCACATTGCCGCCGCCCACCACGGCCACCTTCTTGCCCCTCATAATAGGAGTGTTGCTGTTTTCGTCGAAAGCCTTCATCAGATTGCTTCTGGTCAGATACTCATTGGCGGAAAATACACCGTTACTGTTCTCGCCGGGAATGCCCATAAATTTGGGCAGGCCGGCGCCGGAACCAATAAACACCGCGGAAAAACCTTCCTCGGACAGCAGCTGGTCGATGGTCACGGATTTGCCCACCACCACATTGGTCTCGATCTTCACACCCAAGGATTCCACATTCGCTATCTCTTTGGCGACCACCGTCTCCTTGGGCAGACGAAACTCCGGGATACCGTACACTAACACGCCGCCGGGCTCGTGCAGGGCCTCAAAAATCGTCACTTCATATCCCATCTTGGCCAGATCACCGGCACAGGTAAGGCCGGCAGGGCCGGAGCCGATCACCGCCACTTTTTTGCCCTTTCTCTCCTTTGCGCCCTCAGGCTTTATCCCCTGTTCCCGGGCATAGTCCGCCACAAAGCGCTCCAGCTTGCCGATGGACACCGGCTCACCCTTGATGCCCCGGATACATTTGCCCTCGCACTGGCTCTCCTGGGGACATACGCGCCCACACACGGCGGGCAGCGCGCTGGACTGGCTGATGGTCTGATAAGCCCCATCAATGTCACCGTTTTTCACCTGCTCCACAAAGCCCGGGATATTGATCGCCACAGGACAGCCCTTGACGCACTGCGCATTCTTACAGTTGATGCAGCGGCTGGCCTCCTCCATGGCTTCTTCCTTATTATATCCCAGACACACCTCTTCAAAATTCTTTGCGCGCTCCTGCGCGTCCTGCTCCCTGACAGGCACTTTCTTTAATATGTCCATCTCTATTCTCCTTCAATTTTGAGTACTCTTTTTATCCATTGCAGTTGCCGCATCCGCCGTGGTGGCTCGCTCCCTCCTTGGCTTTCAGAAAGGCCCTGCCCTCCTCTGTCCTGTAGATCTGCTGGCGGCTCATAGCCTCATCAAAATTGACCTGATGCCCGTCAAACTCCGGCCCGTCCACGCAGGCGAACTTCACCTTGCCTCCCACGGTCACACGGCAGGCGCCGCACATGCCCGTGCCGTCCACCATGATGGGATTCAGGCTGACAATCGTGGGAATTTGCAGTTCTTTGGTCAACAAACAAACAAATTTCATCATGATCATGGGACCGATGGCCACGCACTGGTCATACTGCTTTCCCTCCGCCACCAGATCTTTGATAGTCTGGGTAACCATGCCGCTTCTGCCATAGGAGCCGTCGTCGGTGGTCACATACAGATTGCCTGCCACAGCCTCCATCTCTTTTTCCAGAATCAACAGATCCTTGGTCTTACTACCCACAATCACGTCCACTGCAATACCATGCTCATGGAACCATTTCACCTGAGGGTACACCGGCGCGGCGCCCACGCCCCCGGCCACAAACAGGATTTTCTTATTTCTAAGGCTCTCCAGTTCCTCGCCCACAAACTCGGAGGCGCAGCCCAAAGGCCCCACAAAATCATGGAAGCTGTCCCCCTCCACAAGACCGGACATCATTTGGGTGGACGCGCCTACAATCTGGAACACGATTGTCACCGTACCCTTTTCCCTGTCATAGTCACAGATGGTCAGGGGAATCCTCTCCCCCTCCGCATCCATCCGGACAATCACGAACTGACCGGGCTGGCAGTATTTTGCCACCCGCTCCGCCTCCACCTCCATCAGATAGATGTTGGTGGTAAGTTCCTCTGCTCTCACAATCCTGTACATATAATCCTCCTATTATAGTTCCGTATATTCCCCGCTGATCCGCACTCCTGAAATATACTGTTTTACAAAATCTCCGCTATGCTGTAACTTCCATATTCGTCAATCAACAGCTTATAACAGACACAGTTATATACATGTACCGCATAATAACTGCCCGTTCGGATGCTGCTCCCCGCTTCGTCCACATGCAGTTCCGCGAAGATGTAATAGTCATCCTCCCCCACCGTCAATGGATATTGGAACTGGTACTGGTATATACCGTTCTCCCCTGCGTATCCGTCATAGCCCAAAATCCTCCCCGTCCGCAGCATTTCGTTATATACGGTTATCATAGCTATATCCACTGTGATATCCGTGTTCAGCCGCAGGCTGTAGGTGCGCTGTGTCACCTCCCCCACAATCCCGTCTTCTTCTATAATTGCAAAAGAATATATGGAATCCCCCAGCGGCATGGGAATGGGCCCTGTATATCTGGTGGATTCATCCGTGGGAGTCGTGCCGTCCATGGTGTAGTAAATCATATCCTCTTCTTCACAGTTTATTTTGATCATGGTGGGACTGCTGTACTCGCCGCTGGCCGTCGTAACATCGGGTGCGATGGGTATCTGTATTTCTATCTGGTAGCGCTTGGTCACCACGTCGCTGACCAGGCCATACTGGTTCACAAACACCGCTTTGATCGTATACTCTCCATTATCCAGAAAAATCGGCGCCGTATATACCAGACTGTTCTCATCAGGCTCCGACCCATCCATGGTGTAGTATATGGACCCTGCCGTATTGGAACTGAGCTTTAGAGGCAGAATCTCCTGATAATACCCCTCCTCAAAACCGAACTCTGGCGCCTTGGCCTGAAGGTTCTGGTATGTGCTTCTGATAACTTCATTATCACAGCTATTCAACAGACTGTCAATCGTCTGGTAATCATTTCTGGCCCGATAGGACTGAATCAGTTGGGCATAAGCCCTCTCCAGCTGATTCTGGTTCAGCTGCCCCCCGTCAATCATAGTCAGAAGCTGGTTTTCATAGCCGCCCACATTGTCCATGGCATAATAGCAATCCGCCAGGGCAAATCCCACCTCCTGGTCCGTATTGCCCAACTCCTGGGCGCGGATATAGTAATTTACCGCCTGCTGATAGTCCTGTTTCCCAACACATTCTGCCGCCCGCGCCATCTGGTATTCCACGGAATGTTCCATATGGTATATGGCGCCGACGATCACTCCTGCCAGAACAATGATAACCAGAAAAAATATTCCGATCACCCATCCCATAATACTTTTTTTGCTTTTTTGTTTTTTCTCCGGTGTATCGGCCTTCTGGGAATCCTGCAATTCTTCCGCAATATGGTCCAGCGTGTCCTGCATACTCTGTTCCACTTCGGACTCAAAATCAGGTACAATATGAATATCTTCCCCACAGACCGTACAATAGAGCGAACCCTCTTCTATTTCATTTCCGCATTTCGGACAATTCATAAGGATTATTCCGCCCCTTTCAACAAAATCAAGTTTCCTGAAGCAGTACACTCTCCACACAGTTTTTCATCAGCATGGCTATGGTCATGGGGCCTACACCGCCGGGAACAGGAGTAATGGCGCTGCAATGGGGAAAAACGGAAGCATAGTCCACATCGCCGCACAATTTGTTGTTTTCATCTCTGTGGATGCCCACATCAATGACCACGGCCCCCTCCTTCACATAGTCCGCCGTGATCATCTGGGGCCTGCCCACTGCCACCACCAGAATATCCGCCCGGCGGGTGACCTCCTTTAGATCCGCTGTCCGGCTGTGGGCCATCGTCACGGTGCCGTTCTCCCGCAAAAGCAGCAGGGCCATGGGCTTGCCCACAATATTGCTGCGCCCCACCACCACACATTCTTTTCCGCTTACAGAGATACCGGAGCGCTTAAGCAGTTGGATCACCCCGGCGGGAGTGCAGGACACAAATCCTTTTTTCCCGATACAAAGAGCGCCTACATTCATGGGGTGGAAACCGTCCACATCCTTAATCGGACTGATGGCATTCAAAATCCTCTCCTCATCGATCTGCTTCGGCAGAGGAAGCTGAACCAGGATGCCGTTCACATCTGCCCGGGCATTCAGTTCCTTCACCAGGGACAAAAGCTCTTTCTCCGTTGTCTCACCTGGCAGTTCATAGGACAGGGATTTGATCCCGATATACTCGCACGCCTTCTTCTTGTTGCGCACATAGACGCAGGAGGCAGGGTCATCGCCCACCTGTATCACCGCCAGGCAGATTTCCTTCCCCTGGGCTTTGTAAGCTGCCACCTGTTCCCTCAATTCATCCTTGATCTCCGCACTGATTTTTTTCCCGTCAATAATCTGTGTCATACACTCTCCTTAATTTATACTGACAGTCACCGGAACTTGCCAGGTAACCCGACTCACGAGCGAGAGCTTCCGGACATCGCGGCAAATTTCACCGCTCGTGAGTATATGTGATGATTGTCCCGCAGTTATCCACCCTTAAAACAACCCGGTAATCATGCCCTCGTCATTCACATCAATCCCATAGGCCGCAGGGTTCTTGGACAGTCCGGGCATGGTCACCACCGCCCCTGTCAGCACCACTACAAAGCCTGCCCCGGCAGACACATAGACCTCCCGGATATTCATCTCAAAATTTTCCGGCCTGCCCAGCAGTGTGGGGTCGTCGGACAGGGAGTACTGGTTCTTGGCCATGCATACCGGCAGTTCCCCATATCCCAACTCCTCCAGACGTTTCAGCTGTTTCAGCGCCGCCGGTGCAAAATGCACTTTTCCGGCCCCATAAATCTCCGTGGCCACCCGAACGATTTTGTCCCGCAGCGGCAGACTGTCCTCGTAGAGCAGCCGGAAATGACTCTCTTTCTGTTCCAGAGTCTGCAGAACCTTCTCCGCCAGTTCCACGCCGCCTTTGCCGCCCTGCTCCCAGACTCTCGCCAGCGCAAAGTCACAGCCCCTCTCCTCGCAGAACCGCTTCACATAGGCAATCTCCGCCTCCGTATCCGCCGTAAAAGCATTCAGGGCCACCACCACGGGCACACCGTACTTCTGGAGATTTTCAATATGCTTTTCCAGATTTACAATTCCCTTTTTAAGCGCTTCCAGATTTTCCGTGGAAAGTTCCGCCTTGGGCACACCGCCGTTATATTTTAGCGCCCTGACGGTGGCCACCAGCACCACCGCATCCGGGGCCAGCTGCGCTTTGCGGCATTTAATGTCAAAAAATTTCTCTGCACCCAGATCCGCTCCAAAACCTGCCTCCGTGATACAGTAATCCGCCATCTTCAGCGCCGCCCTCGTGGCGATGATGGAGTTACAGCCATGGGCGATATTGGCAAAAGGCCCGCCATGCACAAGCGCCGGAGTATGCTCCAGGGTCTGGATCAAGTTGGGCTTCAGAGCATCCTTCAACAGGGCGGCCATGGCACCCACAGCCTGCAGCTGGCCCGCTGTCACAGGTTCTCCCCCATAGTTGTATGCCACCACAATCCTGGATAAGCGCTCTTTCAGATCCTTCATATCCGTGGCCAGACACAGGATGGCCATGATCTCGGAGGCCACCGTGATCACGAAATGATCCTCCCTGACTACGCCATCCGCTTTTGCTCCCATGCCCACCACAATATTGCGCAGCACACGATCATTCATATCCAGACAGCGCTTCCACACCACCTGTCTGGTGTCAATCTGCAGTTCATTGCCCTGCTGGATATGATTGTCCAGCAGCGCCGCCAGCAGATTGTTTGCGCTGGTGATGGCATGAAAATCTCCGGTAAAATGCAGATTCAGATCCTCCATGGGCACCACCTGGGCATAGCCTCCCCCGGCAGCTCCTCCTTTGATGCCAAAGCAAGGCCCCAGGGATGGCTCCCGCAGGGCGATCACCGCCCTTTTCCCCAGCTGGCCGAAAGCTTCCCCCAGTCCCACTGTGACCGTGGTCTTTCCCTCCCCGGCAGGTGTGGGATTAATAGCTGTAACCAGGATCAATTTGCCGTCCGCTCTGTTCTGGATCCGACTTAAATAGGTATCGGAAATCTTGGCCTTGTATCTGCCATACAGTTCAAGTTCTTCCTGGGGAATCCCTGCCCGCTCCGCCACCGCGGTGACAGGCTCCAACACGGCCTCCTGTGCGATCTGAATGTCTGTTTTCATGATTACCTCATTTCTGTTTTAAGTTTCCTCTTGTCACGTTTTTCAGGCTAGTTCCATCCGCCCGCTTCAGCGGGTTTCAAATTTCTTCCATTAACTGTTCAAACTCTTCCGTACTCATCAAAATCTTGCGGGGTTTGGTCCCTTCTTCATCCCCCACCACACCATAGTCATGAAGCTGCTCCATGATTCTCGCCGCACGGTTGAAGCCGATCTTAAAAGCCCGCTGCAACATGCCGATGGAGGCTTTGTCCTTGTCTATGATAAAGCGCCCGGCCTCCGCGAAATACTCGTCTCTCTCGTCACCGCCGCCAGGGCCGCCGCCGGGTCCACCCATATTCTTCAGCTGCTCCTCCACATCGGCTGCATAGGTGTTGCCCAGAGTTTGGTTTTTCAGGAAATCCACCACGTCTGACACTTCCTTGTCCGACACGAAAGCGCCCTGGACTCGGGCCGGTTTGGAATACCCCTGGGGATAAAACAACATATCGCCCTTGCCCAACAGCTTCTCGGCACCGTTCATATCCAGAATGGTACGGGAATCCACGCCGCTGGACACGGAAAAAGCCACTCGGCTGGGCATATTGGCCTTGATCAGTCCGGTGATGACATCCACGCTGGGACGCTGGGTCGCAATGATCAGATGGATGCCCGCCGCCCTGGCCAGCTGGGCCAGGCGGCAGATAGATTCCTCCACCTCGCCGGGGGCCACCATCATCAAATCTGCCAACTCGTCCACTATAATGACAATCTGCGGCAGCTTGGCCGGCGCCTCCGGGTCGCTCTCCCGCATGGCCTCCACCTTCTTATTGTAGCCTTTCATATCACGCACATTGAAATCCGCAAATTTCTTGTATCGGTCGGTCATCTCCGCCACCCCCCAGTGCAGAGCGGCGGATGCCTTCTTGGGATCCGTCACCACCGGGATCAACAGATGGGGAATCCCGTTATACACACTCAGTTCCACCACCTTGGGATCCACCATAATCAGCTTCACATCATCCGGGTGGGCCTTGTACAGGATACTCATGATCAGCGTGTTAATACATACGGACTTTCCGGATCCGGTGGCGCCGGCAATCAGCATATGAGGCATCTTGGCGATGTCCGATACCACCGTCTGTCCCCCGATGTCCTTGCCCACTGCAAACGCCAGGTTGGAGGGAAATTCCTTAAACTCCTTGCTCTCCAGCAGATCGCGCAGAGCCACCGCCATATTTTCCTTGTTAGGCACCTCAATACCGATGGCCGCCTTGCCGGGAATGGGCGCCTCGATACGAATGTCCGTAGCCGCCAGATTCAGCTTGATGTCATCGGTAAGGCTGACAATCTTGCTGACCTTTACGCCCTGTTCCGGCTGCAATTCATAGCGGGTCACGCTGGGACCCTGGCTGATGTCGGTGATAGTGACTCTGACACCGAAGTTCTCTAAAGTCTGCTGCAGGCGCATGGCCGTCTGTTTCAGTTCCTGAGTGGAATCCTTCCCCCCGCCTTTGCCCTTTTGCAGCAGGGAGATGGGCGGAAACATATATTGTTTTGGCGGCGCGGCTTTCTGAGGCGCCACATTCTGGCCCTGGCCTGCTTCGTTCAGGTGTGCCGCGGGCCTGCTGCGCTGTGCGGGCGGCTCCGGAATATCCTCCCTGTGGATCCGAATATCCTGTCCGCCAGCCGGTTTCTGCATCTCTTCAGCCTTCACGGCATTCTCAGTCTCATACGCATCGCCCTCAGACAGGGATTCAGCCAAGGGATCCGTCAGGGGATTGACCGCGGACTGATTGCCGCGGGGCAGGCTATCCGGTGCTGCGGGCTCCAAGTCCAATGTAGAATAAAACTGCTCCGGCGTCTCGTCCGCCTCCGCCTCGTCTATCGTCAGCTGGTGTACACTGCGTATCTTTATATTATCAAAATCAAATATGCTGCCGGAAGCTTTCTTATCCGCCTCCCGGGAATCTTCCGGCACATTGTTCTCTTCCTCTAAGGCATTGTACTCCTCCACATCCTCGTTCCACATGATCTCGTGGATATCATCGCGCCTGCGCTCCTCGGTCTCCCGAGTGATAGCCGTGTCCAGAATCACCCCGGACACCTTTCTGTCCATACGCAGAATCTTCTCCGTCTCTTTCTCCTCCCGGCGCTGCTGTCTGCCGTTTTCCCTCTCCAAAGTCCTCTGGCGGCGCTCCTCCTCCCGCCTGGCTCTGGCCTGCTCCTGCTCTTCCCGCCGGAGCCTGTCCGCCTCCTGCCGCTGCTCCCTGCGGCTGAGGTATTCCTCCTCCTGTTCCTCCCGCCGCTGCTTCGCATATTCACGGCGCCGCTGGGAATCCTCTCTGGTGCGCTCCAGCATCCGTGAGCCGCCGCTCTTCACACTGCTGATCAGGGAACGCTCCGTCATCAGGATAAAGCTGATGGCACCACAGAGCAGCACCACCAGCACCGTGCCTATAGTCTCCAGATAGTGATGCAGCAGATAGGCCAGGCTGCCGCCCAGTACGCCTCCGCCAATCCTGCCCGTGCGGGCCGTCTCATAGATCTGCCTGATATCATATTTCTCCAGGGACAGGCTGTTCTGCACAAACAGTTCACACACCACGCCGATCATCAAAAAAAGCACTCCCCCGGAAATCAGCTTACGCAGGGCGTTGGGATTGCCTGAGTTGGCGTACCAGAAAGACACCGCCACAAACAAAAGCACTGGCACCGCATAGGAAGTCAGCCCGAACAAGCCAAATAGAACCCCGCTGATCGCATTGCCAACCGGGCCGATAATGCCGAAATTACACAAAAACAAAATCACCATAAGGATGAAAAAAATAATCAATCCTATCTCGTGAAGTAATTCGCTCTCTTTCTCATAATCATATGTAGGGGCACTACCCTTCCTGCCGGAAGCGGATGTCTTCTTACCGCCGCGCTTTCCAGCCGAAGTGGATGCCCTCCTGCCTGATGAATTTGCCATCTCATCATACTCCTATTGTGTTTTTACATCTCAATAGTTCAGAGTCTGCGCCGCCGACTCTGAACAAGTAAATACTATTATAGCATTTCCTTTGCCGCTTGTCATCCTTTAATTTAGGTCGTTTTCCCTCATTAAATCATGAAGCTTTCTCACTGCTTTATCTATGCCGCCCACCTCCCTGATAATCCCCATCTTGACCGCTTCCTGCCCCACCAGTATGGTGCCCACATCCTTGGTGAGCATTCCCGTCTCCATCATCAGACTCTCCAGGCGATCCTGGCCGATGCTGCAATGGCTGCAGACAAAGCCCGTGATCCGGTCCTGTATCTGTTTGAAATAATCAAATGTCTGAGGCACACCGATAACGGTGCCATTCATACGCACAGGATGAATCACCATGGTACCCGTGGGCACAATGAAGGAATAGCGGGTACTGACGGCGATGGGCACACCTATGGAATGACTGCCGCCCAACACCAGGGATACGGTGGGCTTGCTCAGAGAGGCCAGCATCTCCGCTATGGCCAGTCCCGCCTCCACGTCTCCACCCATGGTATTTAAGATTACCAGCACACCGTCAATCTCCCGGCTGTCTTCAATGGCGGCCAGCTGGGGCAGGATATGTTCATATTTTGTGGTCTTGGAGTTGCCGGACAGATTGTCATGCCCCTCTATCTCACCGATAATGGACAGCAGGTGGATATTTTTGTGCTCCGCATTCTGGTTCAGGGTCAGCTGCCCAATCTTCTCAATGCGCTCATCCTTATGCTCCTCTTCCTCAATGCGCTTGCTCTTATCGTCTTTATCACTCATCAATGTTCCTCCAATCTCTGGATAACTTAAGAAAAGAACCATAGCGGTTCTTTTCTTATCGTTACCAGATATGGAGTTTTCATTCTCCCAAATTAAGAATCCATAAAGAAAAATTACCTCTACTTATCTTCTAAAAATCAAAATCATCATTGGGATCCACTCTGATATCATAATGCATCTGGGACGCATCGGGCTGAATGGGATAATCCATAACTCTTTTCACATGCTTTTTGGGCAAGGGCAGGGGATTCTCAATCAACTGCACCTGCCTGATTTCCTCCTGCTTCTTCCCGGTCATATCTTCCTTTTCTCCCGCCGTAGGAACCGCAAAGCCCGGTGTATCCTGTTTCTTCCCGAGGGTATCTTCCTTTTCCCCCGCCGTGGGAACCGCAAACTCTGGTGTACTCTGCCTTTTCCCGGTCATGTCTTCCTTTGCCTCCGCTGCGGAAACCGCAAAGCCCGGTGTATCCTGTTTCTTCCCGGGGATATCTTCCTTTTCCCTCGCCGTGGGAACCGAAAACTCCGGTGTACTCTGCTTTTTCCCGGTCATATCTTTCTTTTCCTCCGCCGTGGGAACCGAAAACTCCGGTGTACTCTGCTTTTTCCCGGTCATATCTTTCTTTTCCTCCGCCGTGGGGACCGCAAACTCTGGTGTACTCTGCTTTTTCTCGGTCATATCTTCCTTTACCTCCGCTGTGGGGACCGCAAAGCCCGACGTATCCTGCTCTGAGTCGTTTTCCTGGGACAGAGACTCCCATACCAATGTGTCGCCCTGCTGTAATTGTCTCTGCCTTCTCCTGGACTTGCGAGCAGATGTTTGCGGCTGTTTCCGATCCTCATGTTGTGTATCGTCTGGCTTGACTGTCTCTCCGCTCAGAGGCTGCTCCGGGGGCCATACCTGCGCCAAAGGAGGCCCTCCGGGCTCCCCGTCCAGTAGTACTGTGGGCTCCTCACCCGCGTCTGCCTCCTCCGGCGCACCAGCTGTCTCTTCCGCTCTGCCGCCATCTCTGACAAACAACTCGCAAAATGCCACCCCTGCCAGCCCTGTCATGGCAAAATACATCTGGAAACTTCCATTCATATTGGGTGTCACAAAACCCAGCAGCCGCATCAGCGTCACGGACAGTACCATCATCACCCAGGGAGAAAATATCTCCTCATTTTTTCTGCGCATAAAGGTGAAAATTCCCAGGGCCATCAGTACCAGCAGCAGGATGGTCTCATAGCCGCCCTCCTGGAAAAAGAAGCCGTAATCCGCCCCCTTAAGGCCGTAAGTGACTCCCCAGGCTCCCAGCACCCGTTCAAAGGTGGTGCCGCTCATAGCGCTGTCCAGAAACACCAGCAGGCAGAACGTCCCCGCCATAACCAGCATGGACAACATGAACTGGGCCACCCACTGCAGCATCCCCCGCTGTTCCCGCTTTAACACCAGCAGCCCGCACAGAGGAATAGCCAGAGTAAAGCCCACAATATCCGTATACCCGGCAAAGGCTACCAGTGCGCCGCACACCGACGCCAACAACCAGGTGAGGGCTTTTGCGCCGGGGCGGGTGCTCCTCCACAGATACTGCGCAATGATCAGCAGAATTAACGAATATATGCAGAAATACAGCATTTTGGGGGAATAAGCTATCCCGTCTTTGACAGCTACGGGAGCTACGGTCAGAAAAAGCAGAGACACCAGGGCCGGGCCCCTGCCGGACAGCCGCTTTACAGCGAAATAGGCGAGCACGATTCCCAACATCTGTAACACGATCTGCAATATAATGCCTGCCATCCACTTGTTGCCCACCAGTCGGAAAAGCAGATTCAGCAGGCAGAGGTAGTAATAGACGCTGCCCTGCACCAGCTGGACCCGCATCCCCTCCTCCGTCACCTTGGCAACCTCGTAGTAGGCGGCCTCCTCCCAGGCGCTTCCAAGCAACGCCAGACGCAGAACAAGCCCCGCCACCAGAAGCACGGCCACTGTAATTCCCTCAATCAGGGCGGTTCTGCCGGAGGTCATCTTCCTGATCTGTACGTTGTCCACCAGCTTTTTGGCAGCATAATACACCAGAAAAAGCACCCCGAAGACCAGCGCCAGAAGGACAAACGCCATATAGGGGACACCTGTATTCTGCCCCCCTACCACCATACCCATAAAGGATAACACTATGCCGATGCCCATCAGATACAACGCCCATATTCCATAGCTTACCGCATTCTTCTTATAACTCATCCTATGCTTCCTGCTCCTTCACCAGGCTCTCACCCTCCAATACCTTCTCGATATTGTATCTGGGACGCTGCTTTACCTCCATGTAGATCTTGCCGATATACTGTCCCACCATGCCTATGGCCATCAGCTGCAGCCCGCCCAAAAACCAGATGGACAGAATCAGCGAGGTCCACCCCGGCACCACACTGCCGGTAAAATAGGAAATCAAAGCATACACCGCCGCCAATATGGAACAGACGATTATAAATAATCCCAGTCCCAAAATCATGCTGATGGGCTTCACGCTGAAGGAAGAAATGCCGTTAAAGGCCAGCGCCAGCATCTTTTTCAGCGGATACTTGGACTCTCCTGCCACCCGTTCCTTCCTGTCATAGTATACGCTGTCGGTCTGATAACCAATCAGAGGCATCATGCCGCGCAGGAAAAGATTGGTCTCCTTATACTGGGAGAACTGTTCCACCGCCCGCTTGGACATCAGCCTGAAATCCGCATGGTTATAGATTGTTTTAACGCCCATCATCGCCATCAGCTTATAGAATGCCTGGGCTGTGGTACGCTTGAAAAAAGTGTCGCTCTTCCGCTCTCTGCGGACACCGTAAACGATGTCGCTGCCCCCGTGAAACTTGTCGATCATTTCCTCGATCACAGCCACATCGTCCTGTAGGTCCGCATCTATGGAAACCGTCACGTCGCTGCGCTCCATGGCTGTCAAAAGCCCTGCTGTCAACGCAAACTGATGTCCTACATTGCCCGCCAGCTTCACGCCGCAAACCTGATTGGGATACAGTCTGTGTTCCTCCTCGATCAACTCCCAAGTCCTGTCCCTGCTGCCGTCGTTGACAAACAGAATAAAGCTGTCCGGGGCGATCTTGTTTTTGGACACAAGATCGCCAAGCGTCTCCCGCAAGGCCTCGGAAGCAATCTTCAGCACCTCCTCCTCGTTATAGCAGGGGACTACGATTGCCAGTCTGTCCATCGCACTTATCCTCCCATTTAAGTTCCGCATCCGTCCTCCCAACACCATTTCCGGCACTTACTCATCCCAGTTGTGATATACATTCTGTACATCATCATCATCGTCCAAGATATCCAAGATCCTGTTGAGATTCTTGACAGCAGTCTCGTCCGTCAGCGTCACATAATTCTGAGGCAGCATGGTGACTTCCGCGCTGACCATGGGCACCCCTGCCTCCTCCAGACCTTTCCGCACCGTCTCCAGGGCATCCGGATCGGTGAGTACCTCATAGCTGTCCTCCTCCTCCGAGATATCATCCGCGCCCGCGTCCAGCGCCACCATCATCAGATCGTCGAACTCCATGTCGCACTCTTCCCTGTCTATGATGATCTGCCCTTTCTTGTCAAACATAAAGGACACACAGCCAGGAGTACCAATATTGCCCTGCCCCTTGGTGAAGGCGCTCCTCACATTGGCGGCGGTTCGGTTCTTATTGTCCGTCAGCGTGTCCACTATGATGGCAATGCCGTTGGGACCATAGCCCTCATAGGTGATATATTCATAATTCACATTGCCCACATCTCCTGCGGCCTTCTTAATGCCCCGCTCAATGGTATCGTTAGGCATATTGTTGGACTTGGCCTTGGCGATAACTGTCGCCAGCTTGAAATTGTTGTTGGGGTCCGGCCCGCCCTCCTTTACCGCCACGGCAATCTCACGCCCGAGAATGGTAAAAATTTTACCCTTTGCCGCATCGTTCTTTTCCTTCTTATGTTTAATGTTCGCAAATTTAGAATGTCCTGACATCTCTCTTCTCCTTTTTATTTTAAATTCCACCGGGCGATCGCAGAACTCCCTTTCTGGTAAGAGTGGATGGGCAATATATACAAAATAAGAGCGACTTGCCGCTGCGTCGGATCCCGTTTTTGTATATATCGACCAGCCACGTCAGCTGCAGAGAGCATTTCGCAATTGCCTGTATAAATTCCACGCACCCGATGAATGCAGTTTTAATCCAGAGTTCCGTATTTATTTGCGCTCAGCCTGCGTCAAAATCCGGTAGCTCCTGTCATGGCTGTGCCTCCTCATACGCCCCCTCCGGATCCGAGGCTGTCTCCTCCGGCAGCTTCGTCACCAAAACACTGTGAATCATCTTGTTTTCCACAGAGAGAACCTTGAAATGATATCCGTCCACGGAAATTTCAAACTCCTCGTCCTCGTCCGGGATCTTGTCCATCTTAGCGATCAGAAAACCGTTGAGAGTTTCAAAATCCTCTTCATGGAAGGAAATGTGGAACCGCTCCTCCAGGTCTTCCAACGGCGTCTTGCCCTCGATGATATACTCGTCATTTCCCTTTTCCTCGATGAAATCCTCTTCCTCGTCATACTCATCCAGGATATTGCCCACTATCTCCTCCAAAATGTCTTCCATGGTCACCAGTCCCGCCGTCTGACCGTACTCGTCTACCACGATCACCATCTGCTGCTTGCCCGACTGCATCTGGCGGAACAACTGATCAATATTCCTGGTCTGGGGGATATACACCGGTTCCCGCAGCAGGTCATCCAGCTGCCCGATACTGCTGTATTGCTTGTCATCCGTGTGATGATACCGCAGAGCATCCTTCAGATAGAGGATCCCCACTATATGATCCATGTTTTCCTCATATACCGGATAGCGGCTGTTCTTGCCCTCCGCCAGAAAATCCAAAGCATCTTTCAGCGGCATGGAACCGTCCAGGGCCACGATATTGTTCCGGTGGGTCATGATATCCTGGGCTTCCTTGTCTCCAAATTCAAAGATGTTGGAGATCATCTCCGCCTCGCTGGCCTGGATAATACCCTGCTCATGTCCCTCATTGACCATATTAATGATCTCTTCCTCTGTCACATCCGCCTCGTCGCCCACATTTTTGGCGCCAAAAATCCGCAGTATCAGATTGGCAGATACCGTCACCAGCCCGGTGAAAGGGGTCAGCAGCTTCATCACCACATACACGATGTTGATGCTGGCATAGGCCCACCTCTCCGGCAGACGTCTGGCAATCTTCTTGGGCAGAAGTACGCCGAAAGTAAGCAATATGTACAGCAGGAATACCATGGTGACAACCGCGGAGACAATAGTGATCAGAACCAGCGGAATCACTATTGTCTCCGCCAGGTTCCGCTCCGCGAATCCCGCCAGGAAATCTTGCACCGCCTTTAGCCAGATTCCCAGATACACGCCGCCTATGAGCACATTGTTCAGGGTGATAACAAGCTGCATGGAATTAACATATCGGGTGGGATCCTGCAGGATCTTCAGAAGCCGCTGTGAGCGGCGATCCTTCTCCTCCCCTGCTCTTTTCTCCACATCCTTATAACCCAGCTGTTCTACCGCCTCACCAAAACCATGGAAAAACATATCTATCAAAACAAGAATCACAAAAATTATACTGGCAGTGGGCCCACTGTCGTCCATTTCCCAATCACTCCTTTATTACATTATTTCCTCTACATGCATATCAGATGCAGTTAATCATACCATCATTAGCGCTATTCGTCAAGGAACAGTCTCTTTTTATGTATCCAGTTCCAGACTGATCATCAGCGCCCTGTTGACTTTCTGCATGATTTCCCCCTCCAGATGACAGACCTTTGTCTTGAGGCGCTTCTTGTCAATAGTGCGCAGCTGCTCCAGCAGAATCACGGAATCTTTGTCCATGTCGTAGTCCTGGGCGCTCAGTTCAATGTGGGTGGGTAGCTTCGCCTTGTTCATCTTGGAAGTGATAGCCGCACAGATCACTGTGGGGCTGTGGCGGTTGCCCACATCATTCTGAATGATCAGCACCGGTCTGATGCCTCCCTGTTCCGATCCTATCACAGGCCGCAGATCCGCATAAAAAATGTCTCCTCTTTTCATTTCCTGATACCTCTCGAATTCTTCGTTTATTCTGAGTATTTCCATTTCTTCTCAAGGTATTCAGATGCGGCAAAAACTTTGCCGCAAGGAAGGTACAGTACGGAGCCGCCATATTTACTGTAACAGCCGCCCCTCCCGGATGTAGATGCGGGGAACCCGAGGACTCAGGTCGCACATGAGTTCATAGTTGAAGCGCCCGGACAGAGCGCCCAGTTCCTGGGCCGTGATCTCTTCCCGGCCGTCCCTCCCCAGCAGCACTACAGGCTCTCCCTCTGTTACATCCGGCAGGGTGGAGAGATCCACCATCAGCTGGTCCATACATATCCGGCCCAGTATGGGAACTCTTTTTCCCCGTATCAGGACACTTCCCTTTCCCGAGAGGCTTCGGGGATAACCGTCCCCATATCCCACTGGCACGGTTCCCACCCGTATCCGCTCTTTTGCCGTAAATGTACCGCCGTAGCTGATGCTCTGCCCGGGCTGCACTTCCTTCACATAGACCAGGTGGCTGTGCAGGGACATGGCAGGTCGAAGCCAGTCCGCTTCCCCGGTCATCTCTTCCGAGGGGTACAGGCCATATAGTATGATTCCCGCCCGCACCAGATCCAGGTGAGCCTCCTTCATCCTGACGATGCCTGCGCTGTTGGCGGCATGGCGGCAGGGAATCCGTGTACCCAGGCGCGCCTCCGCCAGGGCCACAAACTGCCGGAATTTCTCCATCTGTTCCAGAGTGTACCTCATGTCCTTCTCGTCCGCTTTGGCAAAGTGGGTGAAGATACCCTCCAGTTCCAGATAATCGGAATCAGCAATCCGCCGAAGATAGGCCAGTTCCTCCTCCCGGGGCTGTATCCCCACTCTGCCCATACCTGTGTCCACCTTCACATGGACAAAAGCCTTTCCGCCGACACGCTTTGCCGCCTCCTCAAGCTGTCCCAGCGTATCCTCCCGGAATACGGCCATGCGCACCTCCCGGCGGATTAACTCCTCATAGGCATAGGGAAAAGTATAGCCCAGAATCAATATGGGTTTTTTGATCCCCGCCTGACGCAGTTCCACGGCCTCCTCCGCAGTGGCGGTGGCATATCCTCCCACATTTTCCATATCCTCGATGGCCCTGGCGATGGGTACGCTGCCGTGACCGTAGCCGTCGCATTTCACCACCGCCAGAACTTTGGCCTGAGCCCCTGTATGTAAACCAATCTGCTCCAGATTGGCCCTTATCGCATCCAGGTCAATCTGTGCGTATACCCTGCTGTATTCCCACTCTCTGCTATCCATATTCATTACCTCTTATTTAGAGTTCCGCTTCTTCCCTGCCAACACACCAACTTGGTGATGGATGTGTGGACGCTTTAGGCGTCCGCACATCCATCAGTGCGTTGTCCGGGCATCCGCTGTTTAGAGTTCCGCTTCTTCCCCGGCGATGACCTCCCCGATGGAATCCGCCAGTTTTCCGGCGGTCAGGCCGTGGCTGCTGTGCCGCCGCGCCGCTTTCTCTCCTGCCAGACCGTGCAGGTATACGCCCACGCCGGCCGCCGAAAAGGCATCCGCCCCCTGGGCCAGCAGAGCGGCTATAACACCCGTGAGCACATCACCGCTGCCTGCGGTTCCCATGCCGCTGTCCCCTGTCAGGTTCACACAGTTCTCCCCCTGCTCCCTGCACACCAGGGTTCTGGCCCCCTTACACACTAAAGTACAGTGGAGATCCTGGGCCAATATCCTGGCCGCATGTTCCCGGTTCTCCCTGACCTGCTCCAACGTCTTGCCGCTGAGCCGGGACAATTCCCCCTCATGGGGCGTCAAAACCATAGCTCTCCCCGCTTTTCCCTGATCGGCAGTCCGAATCTGCAGACTCATATCACCGGCAATCAAATTTAATGCATCCGCGTCCAGCACCAGGGGCAGCCAACTCTCTCCCAGTACCCCCGCTAAAATCTCCTTTACCCGGCTGTTTTTGCCCAGCCCCGGCCCTATGGCGATCACATCCGCCCACTCGCAGCCCCCCTGCCAGTCCTCCGGCGCCGCCCAGAGCGCCTCCGGCACCGCCGCCTGCAGAATGCCCCTGTTCTCCTGGGGACATATCACCTTCACCATACCTGCTCCTGTGTGGTATGCCGCCCTGGCCGCCAGCACTGCCGCCCCCGGCATCTGGTCAAATCCGGCGATCAACAGCACCTTGCCAAAGGTTCCTTTATGCCCGTCCCTCCGCCTGGGAGGAAGGAGTTTTCCCACGGGCTCATCATAGTAGAACATCTCGGGCTTTTTCCCGGCGGCATCAAAGCAGGTTCCGTTGATGCCGATCTCCTTGACGGCCAGTCGCCCGGTATACTCTGCGCCGGGATAGAAAAGCAGACCTTTTTTTGCCCAGCCAAAAGTCACAGTCAGGTCGGCCCTCACGGCCTCCCCCATGATCCTGCCCGTGGACGCATGTATGCCGCTGGGCACATCCACAGACAGTTTAAATCCCTTCCTGCGGTTCATCTCCTTGACGATCTCCGCATATTCTCCCTGTATCTGCCGGGACAACCCTATACCGAAAAGGGCATCCACCACTATAGTATATTCCTCACGGGGCCAATTGCTGACCATCCGCACCGGATAATAGCCGATAATTTTATACTGTCTCTCCCACTCCCGGGTACAGTGCCCGGCAGAGCCTGTCTGATAGACTGTCACCTGCCAGTCCTCCAGAGACAGTATCCTGGCCACAGCCAGGCCATCCGCTCCATTGTTGCCGCCGCCCGCCACCACCAGGAGCCTTTTTTCCTCTGTCCGCAGATGTCGGTCCGCGGCATAGGCGCGGATCTCCTCCGCCACGGCAAGAGCCGCTCTCTCCATCAGCGCCAGCGACGGCATGCCCATAGTTTCTATGACGGCCTCCTCAAAAAGCTTCATCTCCCGGGCATCTACCACATATTTCATAGTCTTCCTCTTTCCTGTTTGTCTTAAAAAGCAAGAGGGCCGTCACAATGCAACAGTCCCTCCCCTATGGCTCTCTCAGCCTTTATTTTTCTTTGTCCCCGCTCTGCCTTCCGCTGCCTTCTTCTGATCGGCTGTCAAAGGATCATGCTGCATATCAAACAGGTCGATGACATCCGCCCCAAACAGATCATGCATATAAGAATATATCTGCCGGTTCTGGTATTCCATCTCCTGCTTGCGGACCAGATTTTTTTTGAGTTCTATGCGTATGTATTTTACCCACTGAGCAATCTCCTCGATCTGCTGCGTGTTCTCCTGCATACTCTCATAGCAATATTTCATGGTGGACAGCATAAGGGCATGGTTCACCTGCTGGATCTGCTCAGGCAGTTCCAGCAATTGGTCCTGGCATTCCTCCAGCTTTTCGTTGCACTCTTCGATCAGACGCCTGTTATCGTCCAGCTTTTTCTCCAATGACTTGCTGTACTTTTGTTCCAATTCATTCGCCATGGGCACAATCTCGTCCATCAGCTTCTTTTTCAGCTTTTTGATATTCTTGTAGTCCACATTCAGCTGGCCCTGCCGCTGCACCAGCTCGTTGAGCCGCTTCTCCTGGGCCTGGATCTTCGGCAATTCGGCCAGGTCCTTAAACAATTTGTACCATTTGTTATCCAGAGTCAGCACCGGCACTTTTTTCCCTGCCAGTGCCTGCTCATAGATCTCTGACTTGTCTCCCACCACGCATCCACCTTTCCTATTACAAGTTCCGCATTCTCCGGCGCCTCACCAGAAATAAAATCCTTTCGCACACATGTGTGCGGCGCTGTATATAAGTCTGCTGATCTATAATTCGGCAGATTCTCGATTTTCCTGAAGGTATCTGTTGATATTATAGGACAGCTTCATCAGGCTGTCGGATAAATGTACATTTTCCACCTGGATCCCCTCCGGTACATTCAGATCCACATGGGCAAAATTCCAGATAGCCTTGATGCCGTTCTGTACCAGGTGTTCCGCCACCTCCACGGCGCTGTTCTTGGGGATGGCAAGCACTGCTATATCCACATCGTTGTCCCTGATAAACTGCTCCATCTCCTCCATGGGCTGTACCCGGATCCCCCGGACTTCCTTCCCCGTCAGTTCCGGGTTTTTGTCAAATATCCCGCTGAATAGAAACCCTCTGCGCTCAAAATTCAGATATCCTCCCAGTGCCTGACCCAGATTGCCCGCGCCGATGATGATAAAGCGGTGTGTCCGATCCAATCCCAGTATCCTGCTAATCTCCCGATACAAATATTCCACATTGTATCCGTACCCCTGCTGTCCAAAGCCGCCAAAGTTATTCAGGTCCTGCCGGATCTGTGAAGCCGTCACCTTCATCCGCTCACTGAGTTCCTGAGAGGAAACTCTTTCCATTCCTTCGTCCTTCAGATCCCCCAGGTATCGCAGATACCTGGGCAGCCGCCCGATTACCGCCTGGGAAATCTCTTTTTCTTCCATCATACCTCTTTCCTGCATATCGCTGGCTTTGCCTGCGATACTGCGCCAATCAGTATTTGGATGTGTAACATCCAAACTTACCTCTTCCCTGCATATCGCAGGCCGAGTCTGCGATACTGCGTTAATGCGTATTTGGAAGTTTCACTTCCAAACTTACCTCCGAAATAAAAATTCAACTGCATTTATTATATCCGACTGTTAAAAATATGTCAATGAATATGAGAACGCATATTGGATAATAAAAATCAAAGTTCCTTTTAAAGCCTTCCAAATATCACTGTATAGATTTTACTACAGATATCCACTTTTTCCTTTGCTGTCTTTCCCCTTATTTTGTCCGCAAACAATCGAACAATCATATTATTACACTCATACTCATTCAAAACGCCATTATTATCTATTATATTTTTTATATAATCAACCAACTGATATGTTTTGTACTTGGGATCATTTAAATGAAAACGTTGAATATGACTTTTAATAAACGCTACCTCATCGTCTGAATATGTATACAAATCTATGTTCGGCTGAAATTCCATCTTTAAAATGTCATACCGGACAGCCAAGGGCATCCCCGACTGCCCACCTGTAACTCCCATGGGCTGCAAAATAATCTCTGCGTCCGGCATTTCACTATATTTTTTCTGCAGGATTCGAAGTGGTTTACACGGAACTGTACATTGCTTTCTCCGCTCTGTCGTACATCTGCATTTTTCTTCAAAATTTTTTCTATCAGCATCGGTTACTTTCCTTTTCTGTTCCCCTATTCTTTTAAAGGAAAGATTACAAGTTGGACATGCCATAACGATATTTGGAATACACTCTATAAGTCTGTCCGAATTACTTTTTTCTATCGCATGTTCCAGATTTCCATACAGTTTTTTATCCACCTTCACCCGTGAATAGCAATACATGCAGTATCCACCACTAGCATCTACCAGGGCCTCTTTTGTATTCTCTTTTTCACTTGCATTCAAATATCCATACTTTTTCCATTTCTTATATTGAACCTGAAACAGCGGAATATCCAAATATAGGAAATCTTCCATGTCTTACCACTCCATAATCTGTCTGTAAATCAACTGTTGCGAAGCTGTCAGTTTTTCATATTGTAATTGTAACATCTTGCTCTGATCCTGCTCCGTCCATGCATTGTTGATTTTATTATTTAGCATACGCCTTAATACTTCCTCGACCTTCGAGCTTCGTGTCATATGGGCGCCAAAAACTCTGTCAAATATAATCTGTACTTCAGAAACAGACTGATAGTCATTTATATCCATGACCTCAACTCCTAAATCATCCAGCACAATCAAATTTGCATTCTGTGTACCAGCAACCAAATCACAGGAGTGCGTTGTAACGATAAACTCCATTTGTGGGAAATACTCTTTTATGAAAGGGAAAATTTTATACGCATACCCTGGAGAAAGAAATTCATCCAACTCGTCTATAATCACTAAAGCTCTGTCCAAGTGTTTCTCTGTTACGCATTTTTCCTGATAATATAACAGTTCTATAAGGAGACGTACTATTGCCTGATATCCACTTGACAACTTGCCTCTGCCCTCCTTAAACTCCACTTCCCCTAAAATACTGTTCGGAACAATTTGAAATCGTTCCTTGGTCAACTTCTCAAAAAGTTCTTGTACCCTTTCTCCCAGCCAATCATACATTTCTTCTATTCTTTCAACGGATGTATCATAGCAATTAAAAGAATCTTTTAGGTTAAAACAGTCCTCCTGTAGCCTTTTTGATAGTATTGCTTTTTTGTATTCATGCGGACGGCTCTCTTCTACAATCTTTGATATATCAAATCCTCTGTTTACCGCATCGATAAAATATATTTCATCTGTTATACCTTTTTTTGCAATCAGCATTCTTAAAAGCAGAGACTTCCCGCTGGAATTATCCCCTATTATCACGCCGTCTTCATATTTTAATTCCCTGTCAATTATTTTTTGAGAAATACTGTCAAGGAAATTCGTTCCAAATTTCATATACCGCGTTCCACCTCCCATTCATCTTTTTAATATTCACAGTTCTCTGTCCACTGTTTTCTTTGTATTTACCAACACTTTGAACTAAATCCAAAAGTGATTTAGTAATCTCTTTCTTTGTTCCAAGTTTCTCAAATATAATATAAAAACCCTCTACCAAGGCAACTTTTGATGACAGAACTGTATTAATATTAAACAAATTAACAAATTCTTCCAGACTATTTTTATATTCCACAATATCTTCTCTCCCAAAAGAGACAGCTTCCTCAGAAAAATGATCCAGCATCTCCGCATAAGAACTATAATAGCCTTCTATCTTAAACTCAATTTTCTTCTGTTCCTGACATTTCGTATAATGCACATATTTTTTTAATGCGCAAAAACGTAAAAGTGTTTCCAAATCCCTATCTTTTGAGTCCTCCCTTCCCCATAATTTTCTCCATTTCGTATTTTTTATATTAAAATCATGTAGCATGTCATAAAATTCACACATAAAAATGCCATTTCTTTGTTCCTGATTAGAAAGAAGAGCCCCATTTTTATTTAGATTAGCAAAGATAGTCTGTAAAATTTCATTCTTTTTCCCCTCTCGGCCAATCTTTATTTCAATAACAGTGATCGTTGTATAGTCTACTCTCCTTCTAAATTCCACTGGCAACGAAGCATAATCTACATTTATTTCCCTGTTGTCGGTTCCCTTCATCGTAATATGGAGTTCTTCCAATGGGAACTGTTCTTTCAATGCATCCGCAAATGATAAGTTTCCAACATCTAAATCCGAAAAATTGATTGCACTCTCCATCCTCTTGTTAAGAAAATATCCAATATAATAGAAAAAAAGACTCATCACTCTCTGTTGACCATCTAAAATTTCCAGTTGATTTTTATCATTACGGCATGTATAAATAGGAGGAATAGGCAGTCCTTTTAGCAGCGACTCTACCAGCCCAATTACCTGCTTCTTCCCCCAACGATATTTCCTCTGATACTTCGGAATAATATACATATTATCATTTACGCTCTCTACTAACGTGCGAAATCCTATATCCGATTTATATTGCTGGACTTTTGCAATATCCAGATATTCCAATACTTTATCATTCAGCATAAGACTTCCTCCTGCAAGCCATAAATATTACTCTATTCATTATGACTTCTTACTGGAAACAGTATATACTATTCCGAGATCGTTTACAACTGCCTGAAACAAATAAATTGATAATGAGGCAAACAAAGTTTGCCTCATTATGTACACAATATTCATCAAAAAGAAATTTAACAATTATAATCGTAAAACCTTACAGCAGGCTGTCCAGAGTCTCCCGGATAGCCTTGATGAAATCCAGGCTGTTTAACACCACCGGGTGTTCGCAGGTGGAGATGGAGGCCAGGGACTTGGTCATTTTGCCGTTCTCCACAGTCTTGACACAAGCCCGCTCCAGCTTCTCGCCGAAAGCTGTCAGTTCAGGGATATTGTCCAGTTCGCCCCTCTTTTTCAGGGCGCCTGTCCAGGCAAAGATGGTGGCGATGCCGTTGGTGGAAGTCTCCTCCCCTTTCAGATGCTTGTAGTAATGCCGCTGCACTGTGCCGTGGGCCGCCTCGTACTCATATACACCGTTGGGGGATACCAGCACCGATGTCATCATGGACAAATCTCCGTAGGCTGTGGCCACCATGTCCGACATAACATCTCCGTCATAATTCTTGCAGGCCCAGATAAAGCCTCCCTCGGAGCGGATCACACGGGCCACCGCGTCGTCGATCAGGGTATAAAAATACTCGATTCCCAGTTCCTTGAACTTTTCCGCATACTCCTGATCATAGATCTCCTGGAAGATATCCTTAAAAGTGTGATCGTACTTCTTGGAAATGGTGTCCTTGGTGGCAAACCACAGATCCTGCTTGGTGTCAATGGCATAGTTAAAGCAGGAACGCGCAAAACTGGAGATGGATTTCTCCGTGTTGTGAATGCCCTGTAAGATACCTGCGCCGGTAAAGTTATGAATAGTCTCCCGTATCTGGGTTCCGTCCTCCCCTGTAAATACCAACTCCGCCTTGCCGGGGCCGGGCACCTTGATCTCGGTATTTTTATACACATCCCCGTAAGCGTGTCTGGCAATGGTAATAGGCTTGCTCCACTTATTCACATAAGGTACAATGCCCTTGATCAGGATCGGCGCACGGAACACAGTGCCGTCCAGAATGGCACGAATGGTTCCGTTGGGGCTCTTCCACATCTCCTTCAGGTTGTATTCTGTCATCCTGGCCGCATTGGGCGTGATGGTGGCGCATTTTACCGCCACACCATATTTCAGGGTGGCGTTGGCGGAGTCCACTGTCACCTGGTCGTCCGTCTCATTGCGGTGCTCCAGGCCCAGATCATAATACTCTGTTTTCAGGTCCACATAGGGCAGAATCAACTCATCCTTAATCATCTGCCACAGGATACGGGTCATCTCGTCTCCGTCCATCTCCACCAGCGGGGTTGTCATCTTAATTTTTTCCATCTTGCAGCCTCTCTTTCTTATTTAAAGTTCCGCATATTCCCTACTTGCACACTATCCCCGTGAGCAAAATCATGCCGCTTGGGCGTCCTGATTTTCCTCAGTGTGCATTCCGGGAATATGCTGTCTAAACATTCTTTGATTTAAGTTCCGCATATTCCCTACTTGCACACTATCCCCGTGAGCAAAATCATGCCGCTTGGGCGTCCTGATTTTCCTCAGTGTGCATTCCGGGAATATGCTGTTTAAACATTCTTTGATTTAAAGTTACGCATATTCCCTACTTGCACACTATCCCCGTGAGGAAAATCATGCCGCTTGGGCGTCCTGATTTTCCTCAGTGTGCATTCCGGGAATATGCTGTCTAAACATTCTTTGATTCTTAAGTTCCGCATATTCCCTACTTGCACACACCTCATCCCTGCTCCCTGTCATGGTATGCTTCGTGCAGTCCGTTCTTCACCATATTGTCATAGGCATTAATCATATGCCGGTTGGCCAGCCGCTCCGCTCTGTCCGCATCCCCAGCCTTAATAGCCTGGAGAATCTCCTCATGCTCCTCGTTGGACTTGGGGCCACGATTCTTGTTGGCCAGAGTCTTTTTTCGCACCCGCAGTACGTATTGGTGAAAATCTTTCAACTGGTGCTCCAGCATTTTGCTGTTACATGCCTCATACATGATATCATGAAAGCGGTTGTCCAACTCTGCCAACTGGTCCAGATGCCCTTTCTGGGCATGGAACTTGGACAGATAGACATTTTCCTCCATTTCCTCCATCTGCTCTTGGGTGATATGCTCCGTGGCCCAACGGGCACAGAGCCCCTCCAAAAGAGAGCGGATCATATAGATATCCTTCACATCCTTCTCCGTGATGCCGGTCACGTAGGCCCCCTTATTGGGAATGATCTGAATCAGTCCTTCCAGCTCCAGCTGGCGGAACGCCTCCCGGACCGGGGTCCGGCTGACCCCTAACTCCTCGCCGATGGCAACTTCTTTCAGTTCCTCATTTTCCTCATATTTGCCGCTCAGAATATCATCCCTGAGCTTGTGAAATACTCTGCCCCGCAGGGAATACTTGTCCGTAACCTCCTGCTTTACATCATAATTACTGCTCATCTCTGCCTCCAATGGTATAACCTTTCTCCGCGCAGATCCGCTCAAGACAAGCTACAATCTCCTCGTCCGTCAGCACCGTCACGCGGCCTCCCGCATATTCTTCGTCCACCCAGGCTTTGATCTCCTTTACCAGTGGGGAAGTCTTCTCCACCTGGCGGTCCTCCTTCAGCCTATAAAAGGTATTGATCCAGTGGGCAATGCCTGCCAATCCGGAGGTATTGGAGATAGCGCAGAGTACCGGGCGGTTCAGAAACTTCTCCGTGTCAAAAATATTGTAAATCTCCTCATTTTTCAACAGGCCGTCCGCATGGATGCCCGCTCTTGTCACATTGAAATTTTTGCCTACAAAGGGAGTCCGGGGAGGGATCTGGTAGCCGATTTCTTTCTCATAATACTCCGCCAGTTCCGTAATCACCGTTGTATCCATGCCATTCAGCTCCCCTTTTAACTGGGCATACTCAAACACCATGGCCTCCAGCGGTGTGTTGCCCGTCCTCTCGCCGATCCCAAACAGGGAAGTGTTGATGCCGGAACAGCCGTAAAGCCACGCGGTAGTAGAATTGGCCACCGCCTTGTAGAAATCGTTGTGTCCATGCCACTCAATCAACTCATGGGGCACCCCTCCATGGGTATGTATGGCATAGATGATCCCCTGTACACTTCTGGGGATAACGGCGCCGGGATAATTGACACCATAGCCCATGGTGTCACAGGCTCTGACTTTGATGGGAATCCGGTACTCCTTCATCAGCTTCATCAATTCCAGGCAGAAGGGCACCACATAGCCATAGATATCCGCCCTGGTAATATCCTCCAAGTGACATCTGGGGCTGATTCCCTCCTCCAAACAATCCCGGATCACGCTCAAGTAGTGCTCCATGGCCTGCCGCCTGGTCATTTTCAACTTCAGGAAGATATGATAATCCGAACAGGACACCAAAATGCCCGTCTCCTTCATGCCTATCTCCTTCACCAGCTTGAAATCCTCCTTGCTGGCTCGTATCCAGCTGGTGACTTCCGGAAACTGGTAGCCTCTTTCCATACACTTATAGACTGCATCCCTGTCCTTCTTGCTGTACAGAAAAAACTCGCTGGCGCGGATCATACCCTTGGGGCCGCCCAGCTTGTGCAGATAATCGTAGATCGTCACAATCTGCTCCGTAGTGTAAGGAGCCCTGGACTGCTGTCCGTCCCGAAAAGTAGTGTCCGTGATCCAGATCTCTTTAGGCATATTGTGAGGCACGATCCTGTCATTAAACGGTATCTTGGGAATCTCCGAATAGGGGAACATATTGCGGAATACATTGGGCTTCTCCACATCGTCCAATATATACATATGCTCCTCGATCTCCAGCAGGTTGTTGTGCTGGTTCATAGTCACCGGTCGATTCTGGAAGGCTTCGTTATCTCTCATGTTCTCTCCTCCTGTATTCAGTTACACTTTCTAACACACGGCATACGCCGCCTGTATAAGTGTATACAATTATACCGGGGATGTCAATGTTTTTTTCTCATTAATCTCTTCTCCGCATTACCATTCCCAGCCCCGTAGGATTTCAACTCCGGACAGGTAAATGTTCCTGATAAAAACGTTTGAACACGTAACGGATGCCAGCAATTTCTGTGAGGCTATTTTCAAGCCTGGCATCCGTCACATGTTCAACAGTGAAGAAACGTGTTCGGGCAGGAATAATTATTTATCGGGAACTGTAGTAACTTCCCCATGCCATCAGGTTATTGTCTTTCAATTAATATCCGATAGGCATCCCGGACATTTTTTTTGCGCTGTCTTTATCATACTCTAAATTAATCTCGGATTCGATATTTCGTGCCTGTTTTTTCCGTTCTATGGCATTAACGGGCCAGTGACGTTTTTCAGGAAATTTATGTATATTATTTTTTCCTTTCACTCGGCCCCCTTTCACGCAAAAAAAGCCCGCACACAAAGCTACTCATACAGCACACTTTACATTACGGGCCCCTTCCAATATTGCGTAAACTTTATTTGCTGTATTTTTTACTCTTTAATCATCATGTATTATCTCTTCCCTGTACTCTCTTATAAATTTCTCGTGCCAAAAAACCGCTTAACACCTGGTTCCCTGCCAGAAAGCTTTGAAAACACTCGTAGAGGACCTGCAACTCCTCTCCCGCTGCCTTCTTCGTGACATAACTTATTCCTTCCGCCAGCCTGTCATATTCCTCCGTCCAATTTAAAGCCTCGGCATACGTTCTGCCTCTTTTTTGCTCATTGGAGATTACCGCGTCTAAAAGCTCGTACAATTGTAATGCGTCAAATCCGTTCTCCCATGCCTCCAAAACCGGCCGGAACAGGTCAAATATATCTATAAATCGAGACATCCTGACCCGCAATATCTTGTTTCCATCCATGAATCCCAATATATTCATTATCTGGTTTTCATAATCATATGTAAGAACATACTCTATGCTTTTCAGAAATTCATCTACTGCCTTCTGGCTCTCGTTCGCTTTGATTTTCCTGCATTCGATTCTGTCAAGCAGCGCCTCTTCCAACTCAAACTCCCAGTCTTCTTCCAGTACCTGAAATTCGCCTAAACACTCTTTTGCCTTTTGGAGCATCTGAGAAGAATCTCTGACGATTTTGCCTTTTTCCTCTTTTTTTTCCTGCCTTCGGCAGTTCTCAATGTAATCCCTTCCCAGTCTGCTCAGAGAATAATACCGCCTTTTCCCTTCGCTTTCACTCTCCAAAAGAGGGTACCGGAATCCCTCAAAGTTTAATAGAATGTTCGCCAAAGAAGCCGTTGAAGTACCCACCGCCTTGGCTAGTTCTCCTTGGGATAATTTACGTTTAGGATAAAGTGCAATCAGGATCTGTTTTCGTTTCCTAGATATAAAATCGTCAATTAGTTCTTTCACTTCTTCCGATAGTCCCACGTCTTTATTCATTTTTTCCGCTTCCATATTGTTTTTTAGTTCACTTCCTTTCCATTTTCTATCCTCTGTATATAGCTTTTTATATAATTTTTCTGTTTACAGTATACTTCTATACATTTTCTCTGTCAAGATATCACAAGTATGTTACACGTATTTTACAAAATCATCTTTAATATTACTAACCTTTTTCATAATCCATAAATACATTCAATACACTTTTATAATTTACATTTCACTTTATATACTCTACCCGGAATAAGCAGAATCAAAACGTAATGTCCAAATGTTTTCTCTGTTCATGTGGACTGTGTGAGGCACTGTGCAATGGCATATACAGGAAGATGTCCTGACAGATCCGGCTTTTTATGATTAGCGGGGCATAGGAAGCGCCTAATTGTATCATTTTAATAAACCGCTCAGGTTCACCATCCCCCACCCCTGCTGATTCCAAGGAGCCCCCAGATCCCGGGCCGAGTAGATCAGCCGGTCCCTTACCTGGTCATTGGACAGATAGGGCTCATTCTGTAACAGCAAGGCCACACATCCTGTCACGATAGGTGTCGCCATGGAGGTTCCGCTCTTGACCACATAGTAGTCCGAGCGTCTCCCCCTTTGCCAGAAGGCATTGCAAGACATGATATCCGTCCCCGGCGCCACCAGATCCGGCTTACGGATACGGCTCCCTTCCTGTCCCCGGCCAGAGTACAGACTACAGCTGCCGGAGTCGCCCCGACGGTAGCTGCCGTCGTGGCAGCCCACCATAATCACTCTCTCCCCTGTACCGATGGCGGATATTGTATTCTCTCCCGGCCCTTTATTGCCCGCTGCACAAACTACTACCAGTCCCAGCTTCCACAGGCGCTGCACCGCCTCCGCCAGAGCGGATACCTTCTCCCGGTCCCTGAGCTGGCCGATCCCCACCGAGATATTGACCGCCCTGATATCATATCGCTTATAAATTTTTTCCACAAAAAGCAGGCCTTGCAGCATATGTTCCATGCTTCCGTCCCCCTGGTGATCCAGCACCTTGCATACCACTAGGCGGCTGTCCGGCGCAATCCCCCGGTACCTGCCGTCAGACATTCTGCCGCTGCCACATAAAATGCCGCACACATGGGTCCCGTGGCCATTGTCATCATAACATACCGTCTCCTGTCCCTTCCCCCGCACGAAATCATAAAAAGCCACCTGCCGCCCCTCCAGGTCCGGATGCACAGCCATGCCCGTATCCAGAACCGCTACCGTGATTCCATGCCTTTGCCAGGATTTTAAATCTATATGTTGTGCCCCAATCTCCTTTCTGACACGCTGCATTTCCGTCCTTCCCCCGTTCCTGTCTCTCTGACAGACAACCGCAAAACTTCCTTATGCAATCACCTATCCCTTTATAAGATATGCCACTGAGAAGTAATCTGCTATATAGGACAGAAACAGAAAGATAATCCACAAACAAAAACGGCGTGAATAAATCACGCCGTTCTCCTTTTCCGTTGAAACAATAATATCGCCAGGCCAGAGGCCATTAGCCCTGTTCCAAGTACCCATTTGGGGTGTATAAAATCTCCAGTATCCGGAGAATCGTCCCTTTTGCCATAGCCAGTGATTACCACCTGGCCGTCCACTACATTTCCTTGGGCAAACATGGCTCCGCTTCCATAGATTCCATATACCGACAGATAATCCGTGCTAAACTGTATCTGCTGTCCATCGTTTACCATGTCCAGAAATTCCAGTTGCCCGTTGCGATCCAGCGTAACCAGACGCAAATCCTGGTTCTGCAGCTGCTGTGGCAGAGACATTGTCACTTCCAATGCCTGCTTGCCCAAGCGGGAAATGGTTCCGCCGCTCTCGCCTTCATAGAGTGTGAGCGTATAACACAAAGTATCCATAGGTATTCCCTGCTGGTAAATTCTTCTATAGGCGGCATCCAACTCCGGCGCTTCTCCTATCCCTGCCAGCATCTGCACTTGCAGCAGATCTCCCTCGCTCTGAGGGGACAACCGGGCCTGAATCTCCGCATCCCCGCTCACAGTCAGACCCTCCCCTTGAGGGGCCTGCCACTTAGGGAACAGATAACTCATTTTCTCCATTCCCTGCCGCGCATAACTCTGGCCGTCAACCAAAACAGAATCACTCCAGGACCTGCCCTGTACCTCCGCCACCGTCATATAGGTAGCGTCCGTCACAAAGACATCCGTCTCCAAATGTCCCATGATACCCTTGTATACAGTCTGGCTGCTGTCCAATACCGTGTCTTGCACTTCTTGGCCGGTCAGGTTATTATATGCCAACACATACTCTACGCCGTCAAAGGCATTGACCCGATACCCCTCGTTGGATCGTCTGTCCGCAGAAAGTTCCTGTCCCCTCGCGGGAATCCTCCCCTGCAGCAGCGCTACACCGCCTATGTTCTCCCGAGCAAAGGCCCCCAGGCCGACGCTCTCCACCGTATCCGGCAGCACAATCCACTCTAGCGGGCAATGGTAAAAGGCCCTGTCACGAATAATGCGTACCCGGGACATACCCAAAAGTTGTGTCAAATTGCTGCAATTCTCAAAGGCGCCCTCTCCGATAATCTCCAGCGAGTCCGGCAAGGACACGGAGACAATCTCCGTATGCCCCTGAAATACTTCAGGACCAATCTGTCGTATCCCTTCGGGAACCTGAACCTGGGTACTATTCCCCTTGTAGGCAATCAAAATACCGTCTCCCGCCACCAAAAAGTCACTGGTTCCCTGCTCATAAAACTGCATTACCCAGGCGGTATTATCGAATGCCTTGGGGGCAATATGGGTGATGGTAGCAGGCAGCTGCACCTGGGTAAGGGAGTCACAATGGTAGAACGCACCATACCCAATGCTGCTCACCCCCTCCGGAATGACCACTTCCTGCAGACTGCTTCTGGCAAAGGCAAACTCGCCGATCTCTTCCAAGCCCTCCGGCAGATTAAGACTTCCTATATTTTGGTAGCCATAATAGGCCCTATCCGCCAACACCCTGCCATCTATCAAAGTGTATTTTACAGTTCCCTTGCTCTTTTCTGTAGTATATTCCTGCATGGAAGATCGTCCCGACTGTGATTCCTGCCCGCCAGGCTGAATCCCGCTTATCTCCCCGTCCGTCACATTGGGCTGGGTATTGTCCATAAATACCACCGCCATATTCCCTACCACAGTGGTAGTTCCCAGTTCCTTGCCGGGAACATTAAAGGATGGCTGGTCAGTAATACCGTTAATACAGCCCAATATATTCTCCAGAAAGCTCCCTGATGCATCTCCCTGGGAATCGGGCTGCGCAGCAGTCTCATTTCCCTCCAGAGGGGCCGGAGTGGGCGGTGTAACCACCTCCTCGTACTCGTCAATATCCTCATACTCCGGCATTTCCTTCCGCTTTTCTGCAAAATACAGAGCAAAACGCTCTCCCTCTGTACCGGCATCATAAGCTATCTCCAGCCGATAACAACCGTCAAAAGCAGTATCATGCACAGAGCGCACAGTATAGGGAATCCTGATATTTCTCAGAGAAACGCAGTCTGCAAAGGCACTGATGCCGATCCGTGTAATATTGTCAGGAAAAGAGATCGTCCGAAGTTCCGGACAATTGGAAAAGGCATAATCCCCTACCTCGTAAAGTCCCTCTCCCAGATTCACCTGCTCCAGCTTGTCGCATCCCCAGAAAGCATAGGGATCTATCCTCTCTACATTCTTCGGAATCGTCACCCTGGTGATCGTGGTATTGTTTTGGAAGGCGCCCTCCCCAATCACTTTTACAGTAGACGGAACAGACACGTCAGTTGCCGTGCCTGTGTAGCCGATCAGCGTACTTCCGTCCATTTTAAAATCGGAAGCGGATGATGCATCCGCCTCCGGTACAGGAATCTGCATGATCAGGACCGCCGTTATAATTAGCACTATCCCTATCACATTCCACTTAATTTTCATAATACCCTCTTTTATCTTGCCGCCGCTACTTTCACCGGCACGGCTCTTTTATCCTTCTTGATGAACAGCATGAAGGAGATACATGCCAGGCCCATAGCCAGGAACCACTTTGGATGGATTCCGTCGCCTGTCTTGGGCGTACTGTCCTGAATTGTTCCTGCGGACAAATCCGTAGTATCCACATAGATCACATAAGGTGAAAAATGGGTGGCTGTAAAGCTGATGCAAGGCACTCCGTCTATTGTAGTAAACTTAGGCGTCAATTTCTCCAATCTGTTATTTACCACGCTGGCAACCTTGTTATTGCCGGCATAAGGGATCAGAGAGTCCGGAATCGGCAGAGTAATATCCACTGCCAGACCGGTGGTATCGGTGATCTTGGTTGTTCCCGTGGAATCATAGAGACTGATATCCATAGGGAAGTAGGAAATATTCGTCAGTTCACCATACTCGTTCATCAGCGCCTTCAGTGCCGCCTCAGTGGCATTGGCATCCTCTGAAATCTTCACTACAAAATTATCTGAGGAGCCATTCACCGTCACGGAAGCCTTTCCTGTGTTGGACAGGCCATTCTTGGTGATTACAAGTGTCGTGCCATTGCCGGTATTTGTTGAGGTTCCGCTGCCGTTACCGTTGCCGTTACCGTTGCCGTTGCCGGTAGTGCCGTTAGGCCGTGTGACGGTACTGCTATTGCCCATGTTGGTCTTCGACTTGTAATTGGCCGTCATAACCACATTGGACGCAGGCATAATCAACACGGTTCCCATTGCGTCCTTGCTGGCCACCACTGCAGTGGCAGGCTCCACTGTCCAGCCGCTGAACTCCGAATTGTTGCTGGGGTTATCCGCAATTACGATAACCTGAGCGCCCACTACATAGCTGCCGGATCCGGAACCGTTCCGTACAGTCAGCGTATAGATACCCGGTACGGGACTGGGAGACGGCGTCGGCGTCGCATTCGGATTCGAAGGCGCAGGTGTAGCTGTGGCCCCGGGAGTCGGTGTTGCTCCCGGTACGGGAGTCGGTGTTGCGTTCGGATTAGGTGTTGCGTTCGGGTCAGGCGTAGGCGTAGGTGCCCCAGGTCCCGAATAATCATACTGAGCGTATGTGTCCACATTTCCTGTGATGTTTGAAACATCGGGCAGCCATCCGGTAAAGCTATAACCGGGCCGCGTAGGCACCTGCGGATTGGTAACCGACTCTCCCGGCGCGATACGCTGGGTTGCAATCAATTTATCATTACGGCCGGTCTCTTCGTTCCAGGCATAGAAATTCACTATATACCTGGTCTCGTCAGAGTCAATTTTGTCATATCTCGCAATTACTGTTGTATCATGCTGAATATTGGTAATGGGAGGCGCCCAGCCCACAAAGCGGTAGCCTTCCTTGGACGGCACCACAGGAGCCTTTGCGTCCTCACCGGGGAATACACGGTCGGTTCCCAGTACGGTCACACCGTCTTCATCCATAAAGGTGACTGTCACCTTGGACTCCTCCAAGTCATTTGCCTTATAACGAGCCTCAATAGTTGTATCTCTGCCGATTCCCTCATAGCTGGGATACCAACCCTGGAAGGTATAACCTTCAAATACAGGCAGCTTATCATTGGGCGGAACAGCGTCCTCGCCAAGCAATATCTCCTGAATATCCAAAGTATCGTATTCGCCGACCGGATTCGCAGGATCCTTGGGAGCCACAAATGTAACTTTTACATACACCTCTAAAGGCTTATCTATAGGGTTGATGTTACTGTTGCTGGGACTGGTGGCGTACATGTAGGCAGTACTGGGATTTTCACAGGAAAACTCAATAGTGTGAGGATCATCCCTGTAGATACCGTCCCACTCTACGCTCGGATCATTCGGAGTACTCGTATCCGTTGCCACGTCTCTGGGACTGTTGCCGGTAGTATTGAACGCCTTGGGGTCTATATAGCTGACACTGGCCGGAATCTCCACCGCGCTGATCTTGCTGTTCTTAAACGCGTTCTCTTTTATCTGCTGGCAAGTTTTGGGCAGATATACGGCAAACAACTCATTGGTCAATCCACCGCTGGTATTCTTGGAACCTGTAGTGTCTCCGGCGAAGGCATACTCGGGCACCTCTGTGATGCTGGATTCTTTCAGATCCACAATGCCCACACCCGTATTGAAAAATGCCTCCTTTGCAATTCCTATGACACCGGCCAGTTCCTCAGCCTTCACGGAGGTGGAACCGCTGGTTCTGCCCCTGGCCTCCAGACACTCCGCCACCGTGCTCTTGGCTCCATTATTCAGACCATAGATAATCGAATTTTCGCAGCGGAAATTGGGACCGTCCTGAAAACTCACATAGCTGACATTCTGACAGCCCGCGAAGGGTCTTACGCCCATGGTATTTACATTGGCCGAGATTTCCACTGTCTCTAAATTTGTACAATTTTTAAAAGCATAATCGCCGATGGAGGAAGTGTCTCCTAATATATACAGTTCCTTCAGGTTCGTACATCCCTCAAAAGTGTTTGGCAGAATTTCGGCAATCCCCCTGGTGGTAATGGTTTTATCCCTGCTATCCTTTGACTCTTTATCCTTAAACCGGCCATCCTTCACAGACTCAATTCCCTGGGGCAGTTCAATATTGAGAGCGGAATTAATAATCTGCCTCTGGTAGTCTGTCAGGGTCTGAGGATCACTGTCATATACCGACACCGCTTCCTTCGCTGCGTCAACATACTCTTGCGTCATATAAGGAAATGTTGTGAGATTATAGTTACTCAATTCCGCGAATATAGGATAATCTATCAATTCATTCTTATCGGTCTCCTCATTGTACTTCACGGTCAAATTGGTAGGCCATCCACTGTAGTAAGTGATATAGGTGCGCTGCTGGCTGCCCGCGTTGATGTTGTTACTCGGATCCATAGCATAGACAAAAGGGCCGCTGGCATAGGATATATCCCCGGTAAAGCTCAGTGTCGGAACGTCAGCCAGATTACTGTCCGCGCAATCTCTATGGGTATTTGTACTTACATCCTGCGTTTTAAAAGCATTGGCACCAATTGCGCACTGCACCGGACTTTCAAAGATCACATCCTTCAGATTATGACAGCCCCTGAAAGCATTCTCCTCAATCGTCAGCACGGAGGAAGGGATTGTAATCTTTTTCAGGGCGCAGTTATTCTGGAAACTGGTAGAATTAATGGCCGTAATTCTGTAAGGTCCAATCGTAGACGGCATCTCAACAGTAGACATGCCCGTATCCAAGTGGCAGTAAATCAGTTGATTGCTGGAATTAACCCTGTAAATCGCTTTCTTGGTTGGATCATCAGGATCCTTTATTACTATCTCATATACATCCTCATTCAGATATTTAAAGGCAATACCTTCGTCATTGGCTGTCTTATGCAGCGTACCATCAAGCGGTGTATCGCTGGTATTATACACCGTTTTAACTCCCTCGAAATAGAATGTAGCAGGCACACTGTTCTTAAAATCTTCAAAGGTATAAGTAGAACCGTCAACAGGATTCTTACTCTCCACAAAATTTGCCTGCTCGTTAATCACAGTGACAGACTGCAGCGCACTGCATCCATATACCATGCTGAGCCCCAATTGTTTGCTCGTTACATTGCTGGGAATAGTCAGGCTGGTCAGACTGCGGCAATTCATAAAAGCATGCTCACCAATAGTCTCCAAAGCCTTTATCTCATTTTTATCATATAAGCCAATCTCCGCCAAAGCATAACAATTCTCAAATACACCATCTCCGATTTTCTTCACTGGCACGGGCATATTAAACGATCTGAGACTCTGACAATTATAGAAAGCATGATCTCCTATCTTCTCCAGATTGCTATGGGGATCCACATTGATCTGTCTTATATTAATACAGCTGTCAAAGGCATGGTTGCCAATAGCCTTCAGACCATTACCCAATGTGATGCTCTGCAATGAACTGCAATCCGCAAAAGCATAATTGCCAATGCCTATGAGATTTTCTCCCACACTCAAATTAACGACATTGCCGCTTTTACCTTGGAAAACACCCTTCTGGGTGCTGTTGTTATCATATGTAATCCACGGTCCTATTGTTGTTACGCCGCCGGTACCGGTTGTCACTGACTGATTGCCGATATAGGCCACGGCAACATGTGTGATCCACTGCTTTTCTTCGTTAACGCCGACCCGTTCAAAATGATTGCTGTTCGTGCTGTCATAGTTATTGTTATCGAGTTTATTTCCATTTTCATCGGTATCCTTGAGGGTGTAGAAATCCTCCAACTGATATTCGCCCCACCCATTTGCGTTTTTATCACTATAATAGCATGGCAGATACTCTGATCTGACTATCGGTTTTTCCGGGTCATTAACAGATACTGTCTTCGTTATAGTGACATATACCGGGTTACCGCTCAAATCTGTGACATATACCGGGTTGCCATCGGCATCCACCTTGGGGGTGCCATCACTATTCGTATCCTGCAGCGGTTTCCTTAAATTCAAATCGCCCGGCGAACACCCGTCTACCTCCACTTCCCTGCCATCGGTCAATACATAAAACTGCCTTGACTCCTGCTTCTGCTCATAAGTGGGATTTCCATTAACATCCAACACCGGGGTATCCTTCCTCCAGAACAGGAAATTACCTGCTTTGCCCACAGCTACATATCCTCTTCCGCCCGATCCTAAATTGGACGTAAACAGATCGTATACCTCCACCTCGTTTGGTATATCCAAAGTATTGCCTTCCAGATTAGTAGGAGGATTGTATCCCACAATCACCGCGTTCCTTGTTCCGTCATGCGGATTATTGCTGTCATCCGACACATACGCGAACTGGAATACGCCGTCACCCGTAGCATATACTTTTTCATCCGACTTCAGAATAGGAATACCGCTCTCCTTATTACCTACGGTCACTACCAGGTCCCCCTCTGATTCCCCGGATGCCTGCAGTCCATCCACAGGGATCGCCGCCACCGCAATGGCGGATGCCAGAAACAGCGCTCCCAGAGTCTTCCTCACTCTTTTTCTTAATCTTCTGCTCTTCATAATCTTTGCCATCTTAACAACCATTTCCTTTCCAATGACTGTCCTATCAAGTCTTTATATTGTCTGCCCCGTCGGCGTTATATATTGCCTTTTCCAATCAGCTTCCGACCCGTTTGGCCACCACAACGAATCTCCCGTCGTCCACGTAGTAATCACAGGTGGACAGTGTCAGCAGGCGATCCCCATAGCTGGCCGTCACTCCCGTGTCATACAGGGACATAGATGCCATTTCCTGCATGTTGGAGTTGAACTCCTGCTCACTCCCTGCGTCTATAAACTGATAATACTTAAAGACCACGTCTTCCTCGCTGTAGATTTTTGAGCGGAACACATACATGACTTCATATGTGCCCTTCTCGTAAATCGAATCAAACTGAATCACCGGATGTTCCTTATAAAACTCCTCCGAACTGTATTTGTCCAGCGTACCGAACATATTGCCGCTCTTCATATGGTGGCCATAGATAATCAGGTTGGTGCTGGGCTCCAGCACATCGCAGTCCTTATCCAGGAAAAGCGCCCCGTTCCTGTCTGATTGCTGATTGAAGTTATGATTCAGGAAATACTCATTGTTCGTAGTCTGCATGACAGGGTAATCTATTTTTGTATCGTCAATTTTCAGCCATCCGATAAGTCTTTTATTACTATTATATAAATTTTTATATTCATCCAGAACTTCCGGGATCACCCGCTCCCCCTCCTCCGTGTAATGAATCAGGGGGCTGACGGACACCTCTTGTACCAGTAAATCCTGCTCCTTCTCCTTGTACGCCGCCAGACGGGCAAACTCCCGCTCTGTTCTGGACGCCTGATAGGTGTATATGCCAAAATATCCCAAGCACACCACAGCCACCACGCTGCACAGCAGGGCCAGTCTTTTCCGGATTTTCTCCCGGCGCCTGAGTTCCTCCTGCACATATTTTTCCATCTGGTCGTCCTGTCCCGTACCTCCTGGCGGGGGCTGCGCTGTCCCCTTTCTGCCCGGAGACTGCCCGGAAGACTTCTTTGCGGCCTGCTTCCCCTTTCGCTTACCCGCGCCGGAAGGCGACTTATTCAACTGCTGCAGAGCCTCCTCCGCCTCCTCCATAAAGTCCTGCCCCAGCAGGGTGAGGAAAGGGTACTTTTTCTGTTGTAATGCCTTGACCAGCTGGGAAAGCTGACTGCGATTCTGAAAGTCTATCTGCTCCCGCAGCCGATCTATCACCTTTTTGTCTCGGAGAGCCCTGCGGTAATCCGCCTCTGTGCGGAACTGTCTCCCCTCCACAATATAAACCTTCTGTGCCATAATCTGCCTAGTCTGCTCCTGTCCTTGTCAGAAACATATGTATCCACATTCATTTCATATCACTTTTATTTTACTATATGTTCAGATTTATGCAAGTGTTTTTCGCAATATCTTGTAAAGAAATGTGGTCATCCTTCCATATATAGGAAAATCACGAGGCATCTGCCTCGTGACTTTTTACGCATTTGGCTTACTCCGTCGCCTTCTCCACACGGCTGATGGCCGATTTTTCCATAGGAATACGACAGTTCTTGTTGCTGCCAAACTCCACGATCACCGTGTCGTCTGCGATATCAATCACTACGCCGTAGAAACCTGCCGTAGTCAATACGCTGTCACCGATCTCCAGCGCCGCCAGCATGGCCTGTACTTTCTTCTGCTCCTTTTTCTGGGGTCTGAACAGAACAAACCAGATGGCTAGGAAAAACAGTCCGTAAATAAGAACCATAGCCAACATACTACCCGCACCGCTGCCTGCCTCGGGAGTTGCCGTCACTCCTTCGCCGGTTAATAAAATGCCCATATTTATTTTCCTCCTGTTTAGAGTCTCGCACTCATTTTATTACTATACACAATATTCTGTCTTGGGACAAGTGATTTCGCTGAAAATTAAGAAAAACTTTATTATGTTCCTAAGACAGTTCCCCGGTCATCCTCTCCAGTTTCTCCTTTTTATAGGATGCAAACCGGCCCAGATCCAGGGCATCCCGGATCTCTGTCATCATCGTATTGTAAAAATATAGGTTGTGTAACACGCACAGCCGCATTCCCAGCATCTCCTTGGCCTTCAGTAAATGCCGGATATATGCCCTGGAATAGCGTTTACAGGCAGGACAGCCGCAGCCCTCCTCGATGGGACGCTCGTCCAACTCATACTTGGCGTTGAACAGATTAATCTTGCCATGGTTGGTATACAGGTGCCCATGTCTGCCGTTTCTGCTGGGATAGACACAGTCAAAAAAGTCCACGCCCCGCTCCACGCCTTCCAATATATTGGCCGGGGTCCCCACTCCCATGAGATAGGTTGGCTTGTCCACCGGCAAATAGGGCACTGTTTCATCCAAAATATGGTACATTTCCTGGTGGGTCTCCCCCACGGCCAGCCCGCCTACAGCATAGCCGTCCAAGTCCAATTCCCGGATGCGCTTGGCATGTTCAATGCGGATATCGGCATAGACAGCCCCCTGGTTGATGCCAAAGAGAAGCTGTTCTTTATTGATGGTGTCCTCCAGCCCGTTCATCCGCCGCATCTCCCGCTTACAACGCTCCAGCCACCGGGTGGTGCGCTCCACGGACGCCTGAACATAGGACCGCTCCGCCTTGCTGGGGGCACACTCGTCAAAGGCCATGGCAATGGTGGAAGCCAGGTTGGACTGAATCCTCATGCTCTCCTCCGGCCCCATGAAAATCTTGTGCCCGTCGATATGGGAGTTGAAGTACACCCCCTCCTCTTTGATCTTGCGCAGTCCCGCCAGGGAAAATACCTGAAAGCCGCCGGAATCCGTGAGAATGGGCTTGTCCCAGGACATGAAGCGGTGCAGTCCTCCCATCTGTTTTACCACATCGTCCCCCGGACGCACATGCAGATGATAGGTGTTGGACAATTCCACCTGGGTGCCGATCCCCTCTAAATCCTCCGTGGACACAGCGCCCTTGATGGCCGCCGCGGTGCCCACATTCATGAATACCGGAGTCTCTACCACACCGTGTACGGTGGACAGACGCCCTCTCTTGGCCCTGCCCTCCATTTTTAATATCTGGTACATCTAATCTACATCCTCCGCAAACTCTTCCAAATGTAAGTTTATGCTCCATGAAGATCATGGTAGCCGTCGCTTATTCTTGTTTATCTTAACACAGCTTTTACGAAATCGCATCATTTTTTTACTAAAAGTTGCTATTTTTTTTTCAATTCGCTATAATCTATATATTCAGTAATTAAATCTTGCGCACAAACCAGATAAACGGCATGAGTGGTTGTGTAATTTGACTGGCAAGAATTATACTACATAACGCCAGAATTTACCGTACTGCATTGGTTAAACGTATATGGCTGGCGTTATGTAGTCAGGTTACTCGGAAATTTTAACTGTTAAGCAGTATAAATGCCGTTTATATATAGAAAATGTTATGGACATATAAATATCGGATAAGGAGAAAATGTTATGGCTGGATCAACTTTTGGCAATTTATTTCGAATCACCACCTGGGGAGAGTCCCATGGACCGGCTCTGGGAGTAGTCATCGACGGCTGTCCCGCAGGACTGGCTTTGGAGGAGGGGGATATCCAGCGCTATCTGGACCGGCGCAAACCCGGTCAGAGCAAAATCACCACCTCCCGCAGCGAGGCGGACCAGGTGGAAATCCTCTCCGGCGTCTTCGAGGGCCGCACTACAGGCACCCCCATCTCCCTGCTGGTGCGCAACACCTCCCAGATTTCCAGGGACTACAGTGAGATCGCTTCCTGCTACCGCCCCGGACATGCGGACTATACCTTTGACCAAAAGTATGGTTTCCGGGACTACCGGGGAGGCGGGCGTTCCTCCGGCAGAGAGACCCTCGGCAGAGTGGCGGCGGGGGCCATCGCCTGCAAGATCCTGGGGCAGCTGGGCATAGAAGTCTGCGCCTACACCCGATCCATCGGCCCCATCGCCATGGATCCGGCCCGTTTTGAGGCCGATGCCATCCGGGAGACCCGCACGGCCATGCCGGACCGGGAGGCGGACGCCCAGGCTGTGACTTACCTGGAGGACGCCATAAAGCGCCTGGACTCCGTGGGCGGTGTCATGGAATGCCGCGTGTCAGGGGTTCCCGCCGGGATCGGTGATCCCGTCTTCCGCAAGCTGGACGCCCTGCTGGCCCAGGCCGCCATGTCCATCGGCGCGGTGAAGGCCGTGGAGATCGGCGACGGAACCTCCGTGTCCTCCCGCTATGGCAGCGAGAATAATGATGCCTTCCGAATGGAGCAGGATCATGTAGTAAAAGCCACCAACCACGCAGGCGGTATCCTGGGCGGCATCAGCGACGGCAGCGATATTCTGGTCCGCGCCCATGTAAAACCCACCCCTTCCATCTATGCTCCCCAGAAGACCGTGGACAGCTGCGGCCGCGAGATCGACATACAAATCAAAGGCCGCCACGATCCCATCATTGTCCCCAGAGCCGTGGTGGTACTGGAGTGCATGACCGCCGTCACCCTCCTGGACGCCATGATGGCCAACCTGTGCTGCCGCATGGACAGCCTGGAAGCCTTCTACAAAGCCTCCGGCTCCCCCAAAATATAACCGCCGCACTGTAAAAGGCCAACTCTCCTCTTAATTCAGAAGAGAGCCGGCCTTTACATTTTTCACAGAACAGCAGTATCCAAGTCCCACGCCGTCAAGTCAGTTTATGGAAAATAATGGAATTAGGCGCCGCCAGCTTCATCGGCGCACCGTTCATAGCCATAGTCCCGTTTTTCGTATCGATCTTGAAGAAAGTCAAAGTTCCAGACTCATGGTTCAGGGACACAATGAATTTGTTGTTCGGGAAGATATCCGCATCCTTTGGAAATTCGCCGCTGATTGGCAGACAGAAATTCTTGGTCAGCAGTCCATCCTCCTTATTCACATTGTAAAGAATCACAGAATTATCCCCCGCATTGGAACTGAGCAGGTAATTGTAATCCACGGAAAAACTCAGCGCACTGGCGGCGCTTCCCTGGGTAGCATCCTCATTTACCGTGGGGATGCTCTGAATCTTGCCGAAATAGGGAACCCCCTCCCTGTCCTCATAGGAATACACATCCACACAGCATTTCCACTCATGCACGATATAGATAAACCGGCCATCCTGGGAGATCTTGATATGCCTGGGCGCCGCCTCCATCTCGCTGCGGATCACATCCGCAATCCGCAATGTGCCGCTGCGCAGATTGAAGGCATACACATTCACATGATCCATCCCCTGATCCGCCACCAGCAGATACTTGTTGTCGTGAGTCATGCGGGCACAGTTGATGTGGGGACGGAAGTTCCGCTCCGACAGACTGCCCATACCCTTGTGATATATTTCATCGGTGATAGCGCCTACGGAACCGTCCTCTTCCACCCGCAGCACCGTCAGTTTGCCGTCGTGATATCCGGCCACAAAAAGGTACTTGTCCGTATAATCCGTGGACAGATAACATCCCCTCATTCCGTTGATGGGAGCGAAATTCAGCAGTTCCAGACTGCCGTCCTTCATAATGGTATATGCCTCCACGCCAAAATCCGTAATAGAATACAAACATTTGCCATTGTGGGAGATGGTCACATAAGAGGAATTAGTAATCTCCACCTTATCCTTCTCCGTGAAACGTCCCTTCTCCATATCAACATCATACACTCTGATACCATGGCTGTCCCCCATTGTATAGGTGGATACATACGCAACATATTTCTCTTTCGCCATAGCCATATACCTCCTCCAAGTCGTTTCTTTACAGCACTTCATCCGAATTATAGCACAAAGCCTCTGAAAAGACAAGACAAAAGCCCGGCCGGTCATGGCGGGCTTTTGCACTATTTAACCTTTCCCGAGGTATTTACTCCCCGTCGCAGCCGCAGCTCTCACCGCCGGAAATGCTGGGGAAATTGTTCCATGCGGCGGGACCTCCCTGCCTGCAGTCATCGTGATGGTCATGATGATCATGGTGGTCATGATGGTCATGGTGATCATGATGGTCATGCTCCTCCGGCATCCCAGGACACCTCATAGTTCCACGACCTTCTCCCATGCGGGAACAGTCGTCGTCACAGTCGCAGTCCCGGTCCCTCTGGCAGCAGCCATTGCCGCTTCTGCCACATCCGCAGCCCCAGCTGTTCTGGCAGCCTCCGCAGGCCAGCAGCAACAGGATAATCAGACAATTCATATGCTATGCTTCCTATCCGTCTTTGTTACTTTATCCTATGCCGCAAACCCGTTATTGTGACTAATCTGCCTGTCCGATTCCGCTATAATATACGGCAATGCTCCTGGGACCCGTCCGCAGGACCTGCCCTTCCTTGGCCGTCCGTCCTTGATCTTCCCTGCCCCTCCGCTCTTGTTCTTCCTCCGGCCTATCCTCCGGATCCGTGCAAAGCACCTTTCTCCAGTTCTGTCCCTTGGGAAGCTTGGGCAGCGCAAAATCATGGCTCTCCCAATGCATATTGACTGCGATATACCAGCAGCCCTCCTCTTTTTCCCGGCCATAGGCACCGTTTAACAGAATACCTATATGGCGGTTATAGGGTTCCCAGGCGGGCCTCCACGCCTCGGAGCCGTGATAGGACAGATCCGGGCTTCCGCAGCGGAGATAGTCCATCAAACGGCACTCCTGTTCCAGGTGGAAGATACTGTGCTGCCTGCGCAGGCAAATCAGACTTTGCACAAAGGCGTACAAGTCTCTCCGCTTCTCCAGGTCTCCCCAGTTCACCCAAGTCACCGCGTTATCCTGGCAATAAGGATTGTTATTACCCTTCTGCGTCCGGCCAAACTCATCCCCCATAAAAAAATAGGGGGTTCCCTGGGACAGCATCAATAAAGTAAATGCATTGCGCAACTGCTTCTCCCGCAGAGTCTGTATCTGTTTTTTACGGGAGGGCCCTTCCGCGCCGCAGTTCCAGCTGTAGTTGCAGTCGTTGCCGTCCCTGTTATTCTCCCCGTTGTCCTCATTGTGCTTTCTGTCATAGGATACCAGATCCATCATGGTAAAACCGGCGTAATCCGTGAAATAGTTGATCACACCCTTCTGACGGGGATTACAGCGCATCCTCTGCATCACCGCGTACAGCATCCCCTCGTCCCCCTTCAGGAACCGTCTCATTTCCTGCTGATATCCCTCATTGTAGACAGCCAGGTTCCGATAGGCCGGTACTTTTTCATAGCCGTAGATCTGTTCTGTGGGGAAGTCATAGTACCAGAGCTTTCTGTCGCTAAGGGCCGGATCTGCCGCAATCGCTTGGATCTGCAGCATGCCCCCCATCAAGTGAAAGCCATCCACATGATAGGCCCAACTCCAGTATCGCAGCACGTTCAGAACCTCATCTGTGGGAATGTTATCCGGAAAGTAGAACTGTAAAATCATTTCCATTCCCCTGGTGTGCAGTGCCTTCACAAGATCCTTAAGTTCCGAGGCGGCATCCTTCGAGGCCGCATAGCAACTCTTGGGGGCATAGTAATACCCCTCATGGTATCCCCAGTAATTCAGCCGGGGCCGCTCCTGCCCCACCTGTCCGGACTGCAAACGCACCCCAGGTTGATACGGCAGCCCGGAGCGACTTGGCAACCCGAGTTGACTTGACAACTCGCATTTCATGTGCTGCTGCGGCGCCTCCACGCTATCCTCCTCAACCCCCTCAAGTTCTATCTGCTCGTAGACCGGCTGCAGTTCTATTGTGGTGATCCCAAGCTGCTGCAGATAATCCAGCTTTTCCGCAATTCCCGCAAATGTCCCCCTGGCCTTGACACCGGAGGAACTGTGCATGGTAAAGCCCCTGACATGCATACCATAGCAGACGGCATCCTCATAGGGGATTCTGGGACAGGCATCCTCCCCCCAGTCATAAGGGGTATCGTCGATCACCGCCCGGTAATCCTTGGGACTGCGAGGGACGCCATATTTTCCTTTAAGTTCATAGGCACGGGCCCAGCGATCAGGGAACACTTTGTCCCCACTATAAAACAAATAACTGATTCGCTCTATGGGAAGACCCGTGATCACTCCATATCGAATGCTGCCCAGCCTGTCCTGAGGCCGGAAAGCATACTTTCTAAGCAGTCTGCCGCTTCCTCTCCGATAGATCAGCACACCACAATCTTCCTCCTGGGATGGAAAAGAAACCCTGATGCCATTCATTTCCTGTCCGAGGGGATAGGCCCCGTAAGGGAACGGAAAATTCAAATATGTCATTTCACCCATGTTTTCCTCTCTACTGTTTCAAGTCCCGCAACCGCCCTGTCAGTACCATTTCCGGCAGAATAAACTCCAACCGCTATGATGTGCAGAAATTCTCCACATGCTTGTATGCATCGCTGTTGGGGCAATTACTGTTTAAAGTTTCTTTATATACTAATTATAGCCTTTTTCTTTCCATATGTAAATCTTGTTGCAATAAAAAAAACAATATTGTACAATAAGCCTATAACCTGCTATACGTCATTACAGAAAGAGAGGAAATTTATGATGGCAAAAAACGAAGAACCCCTTGAGGAGATGACCGTGGAACTGTCTCTGGACAATGGGCAGGATGTGACCTGCGCCGTTATCACGATCCTGGAGGTGGAAGGACAAGACTATATCGTACTGCTGCCCCTTGACGAAAAGGGAGAGAATCAAGAGGGCGAAGTATGGTTCTACCGCTACAGTGAGAATCCCGACGATCCCAACGAAGAGCCTGAGTTGGACTATATCGACAGCGACGAGGAGTACGAAAAAGTAGCTGATGCCTTTGACGAGTTCCTGGACAATCAGGAGTTTGATGAGTTCTTGCCGGATGAGGAATAATTTAGGGGCTGCAGGAAGGCGGAGGGCAGCTTGGGATGTTCTTTTGTCCCGGTCTGGTATAAGATTTCCAATCTGTCCCGGGCTCGGGTCATTCCCACATACAGAAGCCTTCTCTCCTCTTCCAGAAGAACCTCTGTAACAGCCTCGCCCCTTTTTAACTTCGGGATATTTCCCTCATTGACATCCATCAGAAATACCCTGTCATATTCCAGACCCTTGGCGGCATGCATAGTCAGTATATGTATGCCTTTTTTCTGTGCATTCCCGCCAGTGCCTTCCTGGGACAGCTGGCGGGCTGCCTGCTCCTGACACCGCTCCCACTTCTCAAAGTTTTCATGCCCCCTGCAATCCTCCTCCAGCCAGTCCAAAATCTCCAGCCAGTTTTCCAGCAGTTCCCTGTTGCTCCCTGCCTTCCGGCGCAGATAATCCTCGTATCCAAAACCCCTGCGTATAAAGGTGATTCCCAATTCCAGTGAAAAGCGCCCAAGTTGTTCCAGTTTTCTCTCAAACTGCTCCACATCCCTGACCGCAGCCGGGTTCTCGTATGGGGCCTCGCTGTAAAATCTTCGAATTCGCCCAAAATCAACCACCGGGCTGTCCAAAGACTCCCTGCCCACCCGAAGCCTGGGACGGTTCCAAATTCGCAGGAAAAGCTGCCGCTCCCTGCAGCCGTAAGCCGCCCGGAAATAATCCATCACGTCACGCGTCACAAAATGTCCATATACGCTGGTAATTTTCTCTCTGGTCACAAAGGGAATACCCGCCTGCATAAGCTGTGCCTCAAAGACTCCCATCGAACTGTTTGTGCGAAACAACACGGCAAAACGCTCCAGTTCCAGAGGCGTTTTACGCTGGCACTGTTCCAGTATATAACTCCGCTCTTCCGCTCCTCCCGGGAAACCTTTCAGCAATACGCTGCCGCCAGCCTCCCTGCCCGATGTCAACTGTTTTGACACCCGCTGCCTGTTACAGGCGATCACCTTTGCCGAGACATCCACAATCTCCGGGACACAGCGATAATTTCTGCCCAGCACCACTTGGTCCGCATTCACATATTCCTTTCGGAACCGCTGCATAATCCCGGGATCCGCTCCCCGAAAACCATAGATAGCCTGGTCGTCATCCCCCACCGCAAATACGTTCCCCCCTGTAGTATAAAGCATCTTGATGATCTCATACTGGACCGAATTGCAGTCCTGAAATTCATCCACCAACACATGGGTATACCGCCTTCGCCAATACTGTAAAAGTCCCGGTTCCTGCTCAAGTTCCCGGGCTGTCAGCGTCAGCAGATCGTCCAGATCAAGCTGCCTGCGCTGTTCCTTTTGTACCTCATAACCTTGCAGTATCTCCTCGTAGCAGCCCCTCCAGGGTTCAAGCAACCGTTCTCCGCTCTCCGACCATCTACCCGTGTTCTTGCCATAGCTGATAGCTGACAGGACACGGCTGATCTCCTCCTGGCTCACAGGATCATAATAACGGTCGCTCTCCCCCTGCCGCATCTTAATCTCCTTTAAAAGTGGATAGAGAAGCTTATGCCTGTCTGTCTCACCGATTATGTGATAATGGGTGTATCGCTCAGAACTTTTGAGAATCTGAAAAAAGAAAGAGTGAAAAGTCGCAAAACTTACCTGCCCATATCGGACACCTGCAGATATATCTGCGGAAACACGAAACTTCTCTGTCATTTCTAAATATCTGTTTTTCATGGATCCTGCCGCCTCCCGAGTAAAGGTGATCACCAGAATTTGGTCCGGAGGGATCCGTCGCTCCTGTATCAGATACAGTATACGGCTGGTAAGCACATGGGTTTTACCGGATCCAGGGCCTGCTGTAACCAGCATGGCCCCTTCTCTGTGCATCACCGCTCTGCGCTGCTCTTCACTGAGCCGATTATACATTACTGGATTATGTATTTTGCAGATCTCTGGTTCATGAGGTCTGCCTTTTCCTGGATTACACATTCTGCAGCAGTTCAATGCCTTTGCGGATGCGCCGCAGGGACTCCTCCTTGCCCAGAATCTCCATGATCTCTGTGGCCCCGGCGGGCGTCATCTGCTTGCCGGACACGGCGGTGCGGACAGGCCACATCACATAGCCGTTCTTACAGCCCTTCTGCTCCACATAGGCACTCAGTGCCTGATACAGGGCATCGTTACTGTAATCCTCCTGAGCCTCCAGTATAGGCAGCACATCCTTCAGCACCTCCAGCGAGGAGGCGATATCCGTCTTCATCTTCTTGTGAGCGTACATAGTCACATCATACTCCGGCAGTTCTCCAAAAAAATCCACCATTTCAGCAATGTCCGGGAACACCTCAATACGTGTCTTGACCATGGCGGCGATCTTTTTCAGATCAAGGCCGCCAGGCAGCGTCTCCTGCAGATAGGGCTCCGCCATCTCATAGAACACATCAAAATCCATAGACTTAATATACTCACCGTTCATCCAGCGCAGCTTCACGATGTCAAATACGGCCGGAGACTTGCTGATGCGGCGGTAGTCGAAATTCTCAATCAACTCCTGCAGGGGAAAAATCTCCCGATTGTCTTCCGGGCTCCAGCCCAGCAGCGCAATGTAGTTGATAATGGCCTCTGTTACAAAGCCCCGCTCCAGCAAATCCTCAAAGGAAGCGTGGCCGCTTCTCTTGGCCAGCTTCTTGTGGTTCTCATCGGTGATCAGCGGCAGGTGGATATATACCGGCACCTGCCAGCCGAAGGCATCATACAGGCGCACATACTTCGGGGAGGAAGACAGATACTCGTTGCCCCGCACCACATGGGTGATATTCATAGTATGGTCATCCACCACATTGGCAAAATTGTAGGTGGGGAAACCGTCAGACTTAATCAGAATCATATCGTCCAACTCGCTATTCTCCACTGTGATATCACCATACAACTCATCGTGAAAAGTGGTAGTTCCCTCATTGGGGATATTCTGGCGGATCACAAAAGGCTTGCCTGCATCCAGATTCGCCTGCACTTCCTCTCTCAAAAGTCCCAGGCAGTGCTTGTCGTAGACGCTGATCTCCTTGCCCTCCACCACCTCGGTTTTCAGAGAGGCCAGACGCTCTCTGTCGCAAAAGCAGTAGTAAGCCTCCCCCTTGTCGATGAGTTCTTTGGCATATTTCATATAGATGCCGGTCTTCATGCGCTCACTCTGCACATAAGGGCCGTAACCGCCGTCCTTATCCGGACCTTCATCGTGGATCAGCCCTGCCTTTGCCATGGTGCGATAGATGATCTCTATAGCGCCGTCCACAAAACGTTCCTGGTCCGTGTCCTCAATGCGAAGCATGAAATCTCCTCCCGCATGTTTGGCTATCAAAAACTCGTACAGCGCTGACCGCAGATTCCCCACATGCATCTTTCCTGTAGGACTGGGGGCATATCTTGTCCTTATCTTCTCCATATCTATTCCATCCTTTCTAAACATATCATACTAAAATCCGCATATTTCCTACTGCTGGGGAACCTTGAAGCGGGCTGCCTCCTTGAACTTGTTCAGTTCCTTTGCAGCCTGGTTTATTGCAATATTCGTGCCTGCTCCCGCAATACAGCCGCCGGGACAGGCCATACCCTCGATCAGGCAGCCGTTCATCTTGCCTGCCTTGGCCAGCAGCAGCGCCTTCTTGCACTCTGCCAGGCTCTCCGCATGTTCGATGTGTACCACGGTGTCAGGGTAGTAGGTCTTAATACACTCCTCAATGGCGGAGGCCACGCCTCCCGCCACACCGTAACCGCGGCCTGCGGCGGTGGCATCCTCCATATGATCCAGGGCCTGAATCTCCTCCACCAAGATATCCCGGGCCTCAAACATGCCGGCCAGTTCCTCAAAGGTGATGACAAAATCCACATCGGAACGCACCGAAGTGCGCATAGCCTCCAGTTTCTTGGATGCACAGGGCCCAATGAATACCACCAGGGCATCCGGATGTTCCGCCTTGATCTTCCTGGCCGTAGCTACCATGGGAGTCAGTTCCGGGCTGATCTTGTCGATGGTCTCCGGAAACAGATGCTCTGCCATCATGATCCAGGAGGGACAGCAGGAAGTCAGACTGAATGCCTGTTTGCCTGTGGCAACCTTATTCACATAATGTTCGGCCTCCGCTACACAGCCCGCATCCGCGCCAATGGCCGTTTCATACACATCCGCAAAGCCCAGTTCTTTCAGGGCCGTTTTGAACATATCTGGCGTTACTTTTGATCCAAACTGTCCCACAAAGGCCGGAGCCACCTGGGCAATGACGCTTTTTCCGGACTGCATGGCCCGGATCAGCTGGAAAATCTGAGACTTGTCCGCCACTGCGCCAAAGGGGCAGCTGACCATACACTGACCGCAGGACACACACATGTCATTGTCGATCACCGCCCTGCCGTGGGCGTCGCTCTTGATAGCGCCCAGACCACAGGCTGCTTTACAGGGGCGCTGCCTGTGGGTGATGGCGTCATAGGGACAAATCTCCTTACATTTACCGCATTTGACGCACTTCTCCTGGTCAATCACCGATTTGCCTTTTTCAAAATGAATGGCGCTCTTGGGGCACACCAGCTGGCATGGATGAGCCACGCAGCCCATACAAGTGTTGGTGACCTCATACATATTTTCGGGACAGGCGTTACAGGCCGAAGGAATCACCTGCATCAGAGGGGGCTCATAGTATTTTTCGGCGATATTGCTCTCCTCCACACCCTCGGTCAGATGGCCAGGGCGATTGCGGTTCTCCGGCCGCAGGCTCATACCCATAGCCAGCCGGATCCGCTCCCGGATGATGGCCCTGTCCCGGTATACACTCTCCCAGTATTCAGACTCCTCATAGTCCACCAGCTTATAGGGCAGAGCTTCCATATCGTCTTTCAGGTTTGTGGATGTGTAGGCCAGGTTGGCCACCTCCCGGAACACCATGCGCCTGCGCTGCCGGATTGGGGTGTCAATTCCTCTCATACTGCTCATAGGCTGTTCTCCTAATTATTTTAAATGCTAAAGTTATGCTATCCGCTCAAGCCTTTCCTTGATGGTCCGCAGTTCCGTTTCCAACATGTTAACCCGTATCGCTATCATTTCCTTTTCATCATCTATTTTTGTAGCCTCCCGCAGTTTCCGATACAAATCCTGATGGCCTTCCGCAACCCGCATAATGTTTGTGCGAATCTCATTTTCAAGGGTCAGCTTCATACCTGTGACATCGCTATCCAGCTTATCCTGTTTTTCCTTAAATACACCAAATTCACTCTCCAGTCTGCCAAGCCTTTCCTTAAATTCACCGAATTCACTCTCCAGCCTGCCAAGCCTTTCCTTGAATTCACCGAATTCACTCTCCAGCCTGCCAAGCCTTTCCTTAAATTCACCGAATTCACTCTCCAGCTTGTCGATCTTGTCAAGTTTCACAAGAATCAGATCCAGTTTTTCACTTTCTGTCATAATAAGTCCTCCTCGATTAGTTTCCCGCAGTTATCCTGCTCGTTGCGCAGGGGGCAGCAAATTCATTCCAGATAAACACTCCGAAAATCCCCTGCCTGTGTTCAGTTGCTCTTGTTTTGAATCTCAAGCATAGATTTCCTGATATTCTGAAAAGAGAAATGCTCTATCAACAGTGAAAAGAATATATGCTTTGAAAGCATAATAGCATACGCGAAAGAGAATTGCAAGCAAAAATTTGCTTTTTCCTGCCTGCCATTCTCTTTCATTCCTAAAGAACTATTTTCCTCTCATTTTCATTGTAAAATCAGACTCCCGATCTGATACACCAGCGTGGTCACACCCCAGGCCAGCGCCAGTTCAAAGGCAATCATTTTCAAGGTAAAAGCCCAGGATCCGCTCTCCTTTTTCACGGTGGCCACCGTGGCCACGCAGGGCACGTACAACAGACAAAACAGCATCAGGCAGTAGGCGTTCAGCGGACCGAAGCCGGGATAGGCCGCCTGCACATTGGCGACGATGGTTTCCATGCCCGCCGCGGAGTTGGCATTGGACACACCGAAGAGCACGGCAAAGCTGGATACCACCACCTCCTTGGCGGAAATACCGGATAAAAGCGCCACTCCGATCTGCCACATCCCCAGGCCCGCCGGTGACAGCACCGGCACCAGAAGACGTCCAATCACGGCTCCAAAACTGTCCGCGGGATTCTCCACCATGCCGCCTGCGCCGAAATTCAGTACAAACCAAATTGCGATGGAGGCCAGGAAAATGGTGGTTCCGGCTTTAGACAGATAATCCCTCACCTTATTCAGCACATAGATCCGGATGGTGCGGGCGTTGGGCCTCTTGTACTCCGGCAGTTCGATCAGCAGGGAGTCATTGGTCTTGCCCTTTTCCAGCCGGTTGATCACCATAGCGGAGAGAATGGCAATGACCATGCCCGCCACATACAGGGAAAACGCCGCCAATCCCGGGCAGTCCGGGAAAAACATGCCGGAAAACAGCACATAGATAGGCAGCCTGGCCGAGCAGGACATAAAGGGTGTGACGATCATAGTCTTGCGCCGGTCATGCTCCGTCTCCAGCGCCCTGGTGGCCATGATGGCCGGCACAGTACAGCCAAAACCCAGGATCATGGGCAGAAACGCCTTGCCGGACAGGCCCACTTTGCCCATAATGGAATCCATCACATAGGCCACCCTGGACATGTAACCGCTGTCCTCCAGCACTGCCAGCGCCAGAAAGAGAATAAAGATGTTGGGCAAAAAGGTCAGGATACCACCCACCCCGGCTATGATGCCGTCCACCACCAGGGATTGCAGCCATCCCGCCACATGCATGGCTGTAAGCAGGCTGCTCACGGAATCGGAAAAAATCCCCAGTCCCTGCTCAAACACCCCTTTTAACAGATCACCCACGGTAAATGTCAGAAAAAACACCAGGCACATAATCAGCAGGAATATGGGAACTCCCAGCACCGGGTGAGTCAGCAGCCGATCTGCCCTGTCCGTGGTGGCCGCTTTTTGATCCCTGTGGAATAGGGTGTCCGCCACCACATGCTCAATATAGGCATATTTACACTGGATAATCTCTTTTTCATAGCTGCGCTCCACCACGTTGGCAGTCTGGATGGGATGTTCCTCCCTTACTTCCTCGTCATCCTCCAGAAGCTTGATGGCATGCCATCTGACAGAGGAGTGGGTGGGATAATGGGCCTGCATCATCACGGACAGCTTGGCAATCTTGTCCTCAATCTCCTGGGGGTAGTCCAGAATATATTCCTCCGCCCCCTCCTCATAGTGGTGGATCACCGCATGGAGCAGGATATCCAGGCCGGCGCGCTTGGCGGCGGACACCGGCACCACCGGTATTCCGCCCAGCAGTTCCGGCAGGCGGTGCAAATCAATCTCCATCCCCCGCTCTTTCACAATATCCATCATATTCAGGGCCAGCACCACAGGCTTGCCCAGTTCCAGCAGCTGCAGCGTCAGGTACAGATTGCGCTCCAGGGCGGAGGCATCCACAATGTTAATGATCACATCAATATCATCATCCATGACACAGCTGCGGGTAACTTTTTCTTCTATAGTATAGCAGGTCAGGGAATAAATGCCCGGCGTGTCCACCAGTTTGATTCCCATGCCCTCATACTCTGTCTCCCCCTCCACTTTTTCCACCGTGACACCGGGCCAGTTGGCCACCTTGAGCCGGGAACCCGTAAGGGCGTTAAACAGGGTGGTCTTGCCGCAGTTGGGATTGCCCACGCAGGCCACATGAATATATTGCTTTTCCGGTGTATGTTGTTTTTCCATAGTTTCCTCTTTTCTGCGTATCATCGGCTTTTTCAGAGAATCGGCATATAAACGGGCATGATGAAACTCATTCCTTCTGCGGGCACTCGCTGACTTCGATATTGGTCGACAAATGTCTGCCCAGAGCCAGCCGTGTTCCTCTTACCTGAATGATCAGCGCTCCGTGCTTTTTTCGGTTCAATACTCTGATTCTGGTGCCGTCATTGAGTCCCAGGGCCTGCAGCCGCCGGGTCACAGCCTCCTCCACATACAAACCCTCAACCGTATATTCCTGATCCTTCTGTGTCTCATACAATGTCATACTCACCTCTACCCGCATATCACGGGTTGCCCCCGTGTTACTGCGCTAATCAATATTTTGAAGTAAAACTTCCAAACCCTCGATACTGTTAATACATCTGCCATTTAACATGCTAATTATAGTCCTCCTCCGCTAACCCGTCAACAAAAAGCGCATAAAAAAAAGATGCCTTTCGACACCTTTCAGCAAATCCCGCTGTTTCGCAGCGCCTGCTTGATCTCTTCGATCATATGTGACACTTCATTCAGGGTTTTCACAATGTCATCCATGCGCGTCTTTTCGTTATCGTCAATAATGCCGTCCCGCATGATATCCACAAGATCTCTGGATATGCTGTCCATATCCTGGGCATATCCCAGAAAACGAAGCACCAGACGGTCCATTCTGACATCCTCCTGTGAGGCAGGCTGATCTTTCAGCAGGAAATCCGTGGTCACATGGTACAGTTCGCTGATCGCCAGCAGCTTTTCAATCTCCGGATAGGATGTGCCCAACTCCCATTTTGACACAGTCTGCCTGCTGACCTGCAGCGTCTCCGCAAGAGAAGCCTGAGACATGCCCGCCTGTGTACGAAGTGCATAAATCTTTTCCGCAAAACCCATTATCGTCTGTATCCTCCCACCCCGATGTACTTTGATGCAATCTCTCCGCTATAAATGAAAGTATTAAAAATATTCTAACACATTTCTCTATAATTGAAAACCAACCGAAATGTGCAGTTTTTTCCAACACAGGCAACCAACAGTTGCCTTGTCCCGCATCTTTCAGCGCTTAAAAACAGGCTCCCCTGCGTCATGCCCGGAGAGCCTGTCTACATCGCTGTCACTGTCTACCAGCCTTTTACAAAGGTATCTATATAATTGTTAAGACATTTCTCAATAACCTGGACAGCCTCCTCCCGATTCCCTTTCTCGTTCACGGCTGTAGTCTTGTTTTCCAGTGCCTTGTACACCGTGAAGAAATGTTCCATCTCTTCCACCAGATGGGGCGGAAGTTCGGAGATGTCATGGTAGTTGTTGTAGTTGGGATCATTGAATGGCACTGCGATGATCTTCTCGTCATTCTTACCATTGTCCAGCATGGAAATCACGCCGATGGGATAGGCCCGCACCAGTGTCAGAGGCTGCACCGGCTCCGAACACAGCAGAAGCACGTCCAGTGGATCCCCGTCATCTCCGTAGGTACGGGGGATAAAGCCATAATTGGCCGGGTAGTGAGTGGAGGTATGTAGTATCCTGTCCAAAATCAGAAAGCCCGTCTCCTTGTCCAACTCATATTTGCTCTTACTACCCTTGGAAATCTCAATTACACAGATAAAATCAGAGGGTTTGATCCGGCTGGTACTGATACTGTGCCAGATACTGCCATTCACCTGTTTCGTCTCGCTCATTTTATACATCCTCCTTGTCTAAAATAGCATTTATACACAACCAATTACATTTTCTTTCCTATGCCCCTTTGAGTCGATCACTGGCATTTTCGACAATTAGGGTTACTTCGGAAAATACGCTGAAAAAACACCTTTTCTATTGAAAATTAATTATAAACTATCCTCGGTCCCATGGTCAATAGCTTTGCACAAAAAATTACCTTCATCATACTATAATACTAACCAATCCCGCAAGATATGAAAGGAGCACCATGAAAGATTTTGGTTTTGACGGCAACTGCGATAAGTTCCCTGTGGGCATGGCCTATGTGCCCTGGCAGCAGTTTGACAAAATCTGTGACAATCTGGAAGAAGGTTTCCGTGACGGAACCATATTTCCTGAACTGAATAAACCTTTTACAGGAAGGAGATGCGTGAAATGTTGAGTCAGGAAGGAATGCGCATGTTAAACGACATCCGCATCGTGGACTTTGTGCTGGTGGATCTGTCCCTGTATCTGGACACCCACCCCTTTGACCAAGAGGCCATGGAATATTTTAACCACTATGTAAGAATCAAGAATAAGATGAGCCGGGACTTCTCCATGAGATTTTTCCCTCTCACAACAGATCAGGCCGAATCTAAAAAAGAATGGAGATGGGGCGCCGCTCCTCTTCCATGGGAAGGAGAGTGTTAAGCTATGTGGAGTTATGAACGAAGACTGCAATTCCCGGTAAACATCAAGGAACCCAACGCCCAGCTGGCCCAGGCCATCATCTCCCAGTACGGCGGACCCGATGGCGAAATGGGCGCCAGCATGCGCTACCTGGCTCAAAAGTTCGCCACCCCCTACAAGGAAGTGGCGGGACTTTTAAACGATATCGGCACCGAGGAACTGGGACACGTGGAGATCGTAGGGGCCATTGTCTACCAACTGACCCGCAACCTCTCCATGGAGGAGATCGAGAGAAGCGGCTTTGACAAATACTATGTGGATCACACCCTGGGCGTCTGGCCCCAGGCAGCGGGCGGTGTTCCTTTCACCGCCAACCAGTTCCAGTCCACGGGGGACATTATCACTGACCTGTTTGAAGACATGGCCGCCGAACAAAAGGCCCGAACCACCTATGACAATATCCTGAGACTGGTTGATGACCCGGACGTGTG
>Ga0137308_100207_pt1 | contig 81035 bp, 64 predicted proteins | sample Inofrocosms_June_FD_97181 | JGI IMG/M metagenome (GOLD analysis project Ga0137308, IMG submission 97181) | Mouse cecal microbial communities from Vienna, Austria - N-Acetylneuraminic and N-Acetylglucosamine D2O microcosms_June | ecosystem: Host-associated > Mammals > Digestive system > Large...
GCACACGGCTGTTAACCGTGGGGTTGTTGGTTCGAGCCCAACTCGGGGAGTTTCTCTTTATAAAAGAGTATAATTTTATAAAGAGTGAATATAATAAGTTTATATAAAGTATATTATGGCTCCATGGTCAAGCGGTTAAGACATCGCCCTTTCACGGCGGTAACACGGGTTCAAATCCCGTTGGAGTCATTTTTATTTATGGCGACTTAGCCAAGTGGTAAGGCATGGGACTGCAACTCCCTGATCATCGGTTCAAATCCGTTAGTCGCCTTTGATTTTTAGAGAATTGTAATAATATATTCCTGCGTAACGAAGATATGATGTATAGGTTAAGTAGCAGCTATCTGGAGACGTGGAAGCCAGTTATCCCACAGCTTGCTGTGGGATAACTGGCTTTATTGTAGTTTATTGGTTTTTAAAATTAACTTCATAAGGAAAAGAGGGTTATGGATATTAATTTTCTTGACGAAGTACAACAGTATTTTGGAAAAAGTAAAGCAGAACCAGGACAGTATTCTGCACTTGTGCTTGCATATATAGGTGATGGAGTATTTGATTTAATTATAAGGACTATTATACTTGGCAATGGTAATGGAAAGGTTAAAGATTTCCACAGGATAGCAAGTGGTATTGTAAAAGCACCTGCGCAGGCTGAGATTATTAAATCTGTATTAGAAGAACTGACAGAAGAAGAGATGTCAGTATATAAACATGGACGTAATGCAAAGTCTGCTACATCTGCAAAGAACTCTTCAATTATAGATTACCGGATTGCAACAGGGTTTGAAGCCCTTGTTGGCTATTTGTATCTTTCCCATAAGTTAAACAGGGTATTAGAGCTGGTGAAACTGGGTATGGAAAGGACTGGGCTTATGCCATTGAAGGTACAGAATTAGTATGGCATTTAACTATAAAGACTGGTATATACTTTTAGTATGCCATCAGAAACGGAGATTTTATAATGAGAGATGAAGAAATGGTAATAGAAGGAAGAAATGTAGTAATAGAGGCATTCAGGTCTGGAAAGACTATTGACAAGCTTTATGTGCTGGATGGATGCCAGGATGGACCTGTACATACAATTTTAAGAGAGGCTAAGAAGAAAGGCTGTATTGTAAATTTTGTGAAAAAAGAGCGTCTTGACCAGATATCTGCAACAGGGAGGCACCAGGGTGTAATTGCGTATATTGCGGCATACCATTATGGCACAGTTGAGGATATGTTAAAAGCTGCAGAAGACAGAAATGAGCCACCATTCCTTATATTACTTGATAATATAGAAGACCCATATAACCTTGGTTCAGTTATAAGGACTGCTAACCAGGCAGGTGCGCATGGTGTCATTATACCCAAAAGGCACGCATCTGGTCTGACTGCAACAGTTGCAAAAGCTTCAGCAGGTGCAATTAACTATACACCTGTTGCAAAAGTAACTAATCTGGTAAAGACAATAGAGGAGCTTAAGAAACGAGGAATTTGGTTTGTATGTGGTGATATGGAAGGCGAAACAATGTATGGGCTGGACCTTACAGGTCCAATAGGTGTAGTTATTGGAAGTGAAGGTGACGGAGTTAGCCGTCTTGTTAAAGAAAGCTGTGATTTTATTGCTTCTATACCAATGTCTGGGGATATTGATTCACTTAATGCATCTGTTGCTATGGGAATATTATCATATGAAATCGTAAGGCAGCGTATTGTATGTAAAAACCAGGGTTAGCCCGTTAAGTGGTTCATTGGGAGAATAATATGGAATTTGGATTTAATAAATTACCAGAGGATGATATTATAAATATGGCACAGTCAGGAAATGATGAGGCTATGACATTTCTTATGGAAAAATATAAAAGCCTGGTACGCCAGAAGACACGTACATTTTTTTTAACAGGAGGCGATAAAGATGATTTAATCCAGGAAGGAATGATAGGCTTATATAAAGCTATATGTGACTATATTCCAGAGAGGGAAGCTTCATTTAAGACATTTGCTGAATTATGTATTTCAAGACATGTTTATTCTGCCATAAAGATATCAAACCGTATGAAAAACCAGCCATTAAATACATATATTTCAATATATGCACCTGCATTTTCTGTAAATAATGAACCAGATGAAAGCGGTTTTATGATAGACCAGGAACTAGAAATTGCAGAGGGCAATCCAGAAGATATAATAATTAACAGGGAAAGTGCTGTATTTGTGCATAAGCAGTTATTTAAAGGTCTTAGTAAAATGGAAACACAGGTACTTAGCAGGTATTTAGATGGCATGACATACCAGGAAATAGCAGCGGATATGGACAAGACACCTAAATCTATTGATAATGCTTTACAAAGGATTAAAAATAAATTAAACAGGCAAAGGAATTTGGAAAGTTTTTAAAATATGCTTGAAATATCTGGCTATGTATTATATAATATTGTCTGTTGGGTATTGCGTTTTGAATATTTTTGCTGCTATGGCTCAGTAGGTAGAGCGTCGCCTTGGTAAGGCGGAGGTCACGGGTTCAAATCCCGTTAGCAGCTTAATACATTGTTAAAAAGCTTCCAGAAATAGTGTTTTCTGGAAGTTTTTTAATCTTAGCAGACTATTAGCCAGATACCTACAACAGGGTAATCAGACATAACAGGGTTTATCTTTAGCTTTCATGTCCAGAGAGGTATCTGGTTATTGTGGGCACGCTCAAATAATGCAAATATATTTGCATTATCCTCACTTTACCTTTGCAAGAATAAAAAAGAACCGCTGGAGAAGCGATTCTTAAAGGAGAAGGTATGAAAAAAATTTAAGCACTCATCAAATGTTTTATTTCATTTGATACATCTATTATATTTTTGAATTATGAACGTGTAATGTTTTTGTTGTTAAAAAAATGTGAACAATTTTTGGCAAAGTGTGAACATTTTTACTTCTACAGAGGAATAACTAAGGTGTGTCTGTGAAATTTTCATATAATTTATATATATTAACAGAATATTGGTAATTTTTAGATGTGTTATAGTATTTAATAAAGTAATAACTGGACTTATATACTTAAATATTATTTTTTGTTATTTAGCTTGTAATAATGAGAAATATGGATTGTCCGTAGTGAAAAAATGTATTAGATAGAATACATGGGACTTTAAAATTGTGCCATTAAGAATTTTAGTAAAAACTAAGACATACATTGTTATAAGCTATTTTTGTGTTCCTTATGGGAAAAGCAGGGAGGTGCTATAACAATCATTGGTAATATTGCTTGATTGTGCTGTTGGTTGATTGACATTTCTCGTCAAAATGGTACAATAAACAGGTAGCGTTGTATAATTTAATAAAATATTAAGATACAACAAAGAATAAATTAGAAAGGGGAAACGGAATGAGTGAAGCAACATTTCGTGGGGGTGTCCATCCTTACGAGGGGAAAGAGCTGTCTAAGGATTTGCCAATCAAGACCGTTATGCCAAAGGGGGAGTTAGTGTTTTCAATGGCACAGCATATTGGTGCGCCTGCTAAACCTATAGTGCAAAAAGGTGACAAGGTTCTTGTTGGACAAAAGATAGGCGAGGCTGGCGGGTTTATATCTGCCAATATCTGTAGCTCAGTTTCAGGAACTGTTAAGGCAGTTGAACCTAGAATGATGTTAAATGGTTCAAGTGTTACATGTGTAGTCATTGAGAATGACGGGGAATACACAGGTATCAAAGGACTTGGTGAAGACAGGGATTATACTAAGCTTTCCAATGATGAGATACGGGAAATTGTCAAAGAAGCTGGCATTGTAGGTATGGGAGGTGCAGGTTTTCCAACCAATGTTAAACTTACACCAAAGGACCCTGGCAAGATTGACTATATATTAGTTAATGGTGCGGAGTGTGAACCATATCTTACATCTGATTACCGCCAGATGCTTGAATGTCCTGAAGAAATTGTAGGTGGGCTTAAGGTTATGCTCAAACTCTTTGATAAAGCTAAGGGAGTTATTTGTATTGAAGACAATAAACCTGATGCAATCGCAAAGATGGAAGAAGCAGCCAGAGGGGAGAACCGTATTGAGGTTAAGCAATTAAAGACCAAATATCCACAAGGCGGTGAACGTACCCTTATTTCTGCTGCTACTGGAAGAAAGATTTATTCAGCGAAACTTCCAGCAGATGCAGGATGTATAGTTGACAATATTGCAACAGTAATAGCAATTTACAGGGCAGTATGTAAGCAGACTCCTCTTATAACAAGGGTAATGACACTTACAGGTGATGCATTTAGCAAACCAGTAAATGTAAATGTAAGACTTGGTGCAAGCCATGCAGAACTTGTTGAAGAGGGAGGCGGATTCAGCCAGGAACCAGCTAAAATTATTTCAGGCGGACCTATGATGGGATTTGCCATGTTTGACCTTAATGTGCCTATTACAAAAACATCTTCTTCATTGCTTGCACTTACAAAGGACGAGGTAGCAGAAACAGAACCTTCTCCATGTATACGTTGTGGACGTTGTGTTAATGCTTGTCCAGGAAACCTGTTACCACAGAAGATGGCACAGGCAGCTATGAATAATGATTATGATACATTTGTTAAATTAAATGGCATGGAGTGTTATGAGTGCGGAAGCTGTACATTTGTCTGTCCTGCAAAACGTCCTCTTACACAGACATTTAAGCAGGCGCGCCAGTACGTAGCAGCGCAGAGAAGAAAGAATTAGGAGGGATAAAACGTGGGTAATTTATTAAACATTTCATCATCTCCACATGTACGTGATAAATCATCTACACAGTCAATCATGTGGTGTGTAATCCTGGCTCTTTTGCCTGCTACTCTCTTTGGTATTTATAATTTTGGCGTTAATGCAATAATACTGATTATAGCATGTATGGCTACATGTATGCTTACTGAGTTTATATGGCAGAAAGCTATGAAGCTTCCAATTACTTATACAGACGGAAGTGCAGCACTTACAGGGCTGCTTCTTGCACTTAATTTATCATCAACATTTCCAGTGTGGATGGCTGTTATAGGAAGTGTATTTGCAATTTTGGTAGTTAAGCAGTTATTTGGCGGTCTTGGCCAGAACTTTATGAACCCTGCACTTGGTGCAAGATGTTTCCTTATGGTATCATTTGCAGGTAAAATGACATCATTTACATATGATGGGATTACAGGCCCTACACCTCTTGCAATTATTAAAAACGGCGACAAGGCAATGAGTGTTGCGGATATTCTTGCAGCAGGGGACGGGCAGACACAAGTTTCAACAAGTGTGCTTGATATGTTTATTGGAAATATTGGCGGTACTATTGGTGAAACTTCTGCAATCGCAATCCTTATAGGAGGTGCCGCTCTTATTGCGCTTAAGATTATAAGCTGGAAGATACCAGTATGTTATATTGGTACTTTTGCAGTATTTGCTTTAATTTTTGGCGGACGTGGGTTTGATATTACATATCTTGCTGCTGAGATTTGCGGTGGTGGTATTATGTTAGGTGCTTTCTTTATGGCAACTGACTATGTTACAAGCCCTATTACGCCAAGGGGACAGATTGTATTTGGTGTACTTCTTGGTGTCCTTACAGGGATTTTCCGTATTTTTGGTGCATCTGCAGAAGGTGTTTCTTATGCAATCATTATCTGCAACCTTTTAGTACCACTTATTGAGAAGGTTACAATTCCTGTTCCATTTGGAAAGGAGGGGATTAAGGATGGCAAATAGTGAAAATAAGCAGGCAAACACCCTTATACATGATGCAATAGCATTATTTATAATAACCCTTGTTGCAGGCATACTTCTTGGTGCTGTATATATGATTACTAAAGACCCTATTGCCAAGGCAGAAGAAGAGGCAACTAATAAAGCGTATGCAGCAGTATACAAGGATGCAGAATTTGCAAGTGATGATACTCTTACAGAGGCTGTAAAAAGTTTCCAGGGGGATGTTGCAGCAGGTAAAATAGATGCAGCTTATACAGATGTAGAACTTATTGAGGCAAGGACTGCTTCATCAGGAGGTTCACAAGCTGGTTATGTTGTCAAGGTTAGTGGAAAAGGATACGGCGGAGCTGTTACAATAGCTCTTGGCATTACTAATGAAGGTGAAGTATTAGGAATACAGATACTTGATGCAAGTAATGAAACACCTGGTCTTGGACAGAACAGTACAAAGGAAGACTGGAATGGCCAGTATATTGGAATGACATCTGATAAGACTTTATCTGTTGTAAAGGATGGAAGTGGAAGCCAGGACAATGGAACTATTAATTCAATTTCAGGTGCTACTATTACAAGTAATGCAGTGACAAGGGCAGTAAATGTGGCATTGAAATTTGTAGCAAGCCAGCAGTAAGGAGGCCAATACATGAATACTTGTACAGAACGTTTAAAAAATGGTATTATTACCGAAAACCCAACCTTCGTTATGATGCTTGGTATGTGTCCTACACTTGCTGTAACGTCATCTGCAATGAATGGTCTTGGAATGGGGCTGACAACAACAGCCGTACTTGTCCTTTCTAATGCATTTATATCATTGCTGCGTAAGGTTATTCCTGATAAAGTCCGTATCCCGGCCTTTATCGTAGTAGTTGCGTCATTTGTAACTATTATCCAGTTGCTTTTGCAGGCGTTCCTGCCAGCACTTAACAGTGCCCTTGGTGTATACATACCTCTTATCGTTGTAAACTGTATTATCCTTGGAAGAGCAGAGGCATATGCTTCTAAAAACTCTGTTGTACCATCTATATTTGATGGTCTTGGAATGGGACTTGGTTTTACAGTTGGACTTACCCTTATAGGTATATGCAGGGAAGTTCTTGGAAGTGGTGCAGTATTTGGATTCCAGTTTATACCAGAGGATTTCCATATTACATTCTTTGTACTTGCTCCTGGTGCATTCCTTGTACTTGCATGTCTTACAGCTGTACAGAATAAGCTTAAGCTGCCATCAGCTACTAATGTTCCAGGTGGTGATTCCAGCATGGCATGTGGTGGTAACTGTGCACAGTGTACAGGTGCAAGCTGTGTAGCTAATAAAGGGATTATTGAAGCAGAACGTGTAGCACAAAAAGCAGCAAAAGCACAGGCAGCAAAAGAAGCAGCAGCAAAAGCTAAAGCGGCAAAAGAAGCGCAACAGGCAAAGAAGGGGGAATGATTTAAGTGAATATTTTTGTTATTATGATTTCATCTATGCTGGTAAGCAATGTTGTACTTAGTCAGTTCCTTGGTATCTGTCCTTTCCTTGGTGTTTCCAAGAAAGTAGAAACAGCGGCTGGTATGGGTGCTGCTGTTACATTTGTTATAACTATTGCATCAGCAATAACATATCCAATTTATTATTTTATTTTGGAGCCATTAGGTCTTGAATATCTTGAAACAATAGCATTTATCCTTATAATTGCTGCTTTGGTACAGTTTGTTGAAATGGTACTTAAGAAGTTTATGCCACCATTATATGAAGCACTTGGTGTGTTCCTTCCACTTATTACTACAAACTGTGCAGTGCTTGGTGTGGCAATTAATAATATTACTAATGGTTTAGGTTTTATTGAAAGTGTTTTAACAGGTCTGTTTACAGCACTTGGTTTCCTGGTTTCAATCGTTATACTTGCAAGTATACGTGAGCATATTGAATTTAATGATATACCTGAGTCATTTAAAGGGACACCTATTGTACTTGTTACAGCAAGTTTAATGGCAATCGCATTCTGTGGTTTTGCAGGATTAGTATAGAAGGGAGGAGAGTTAAAAATGATACAGAGTTTATTTTTGGCATCTTCTGCGTCAGGCGTGGTTACTGCAGCCGCAGTAATAGGTGTAACAGGTCTTCTTATCGGTCTCCTTCTTGGATTTGCAGCAAAAGCATTTGCAGTACCAGTAGATGAGAAAGAGATTGCGGTACGTGAATTCCTTCCAGGAAATAACTGTGGAGGTTGTGGTTTTGCAGGCTGTGATGCCCTTGCAAAGGCTATAGCGGCAGGTGAAGCACCTGTTAATGCATGTCCTGTAGGCGGCGCAGCGGTAGCTGGTAAAATCGGCGCTGTTATGGGTGTAGACAGCAGTGACGCTGTTAAGATGGTTGCATATGTAAAATGTGCAGGTACCTGTGATAAGGCTGGCATAAAGGCAAATTATTATGGAATATCAGATTGTAAAAGGGCAACAGCAATACCAGGACGTGGTGACAAAGCATGTTCATTTGGCTGCCTGGGATTTGGTTCTTGTGTTTCAGCCTGCCAGTTTGATGCAATACATGTAGAACATGGTGTTGCAGTAGTTGATAAAGAAAAGTGTGTAGCATGTGGAAAATGTATACAGGAATGTCCAAATGGACTTATTGAGCTTATTCCATATAATGGAAAGTTTGCGGTTACATGCTCTAATAAGGATAAAGGACCAAAGGTTATGTCTGTATGTGATACAGGTTGTATAGGTTGTGGTCTTTGCCAGAAACAGTGTGAAGCAGGCGCAATTACAGTTGAGAATAATATTGCACATATTGACCAGAGTAAATGTACTGGATGTGGCAAGTGTGCAGAGAAGTGTCCAAAGAAGATTATTCTTGCGCATTAATTTATACACAAGGTTATATATGAAGTTTTTGATGGGATAGGCGCTTATGCGCCTGTCTCTTTTTTCTTAATAAAACAAGGTTATGACCATTACCAGTTAATTATTTGGCATCTGGTGGCACGTTTTCCAATAGCTGTTTAATGCAAAATAATTAAATTATAATGGCAAATATGCTCTTTAAATAATTATTATTAACTATCTATTTGTATTTAATACCAGATAATTTATAATATATTGTAGATGTAGAATTATCATAGTGTATTATTCAGTATTTAAATTAAGCAGTAATAACAATGAATTAAGAAGAAAAAATATACTTGACATTAAAAATGATTAATATTAATATATATTTAGTAAATCAAAATAGAGATTAATAATATCATAGTAAAAAATAAATATATATTTAAAATGTTATAATAGTAAATAATATATAAAAATACAAGGGGATAAAAGAATGTTAAATTCTTTAAAAAAAATAATAAAAAATAATAAGTTTATGCTTTCATATATTTATAATCTTTGTCCAAGCCATATATTTATTACTTTATTTGTTTCAGTTATGGGAAGTTTTTCCTCTGTGCTTAATTTATTTATAACAAGGTTTATTATAAATGCTATCCAGACAGGAAATGATGATAAATTATTTTGTACAGTATTAATTATGATATTATTTTTGCTTATAGTTAATCTGGTATATATATTAATTAATAATTACATACAAAAAATAGTCATACCTAGAAATACACAAATAATATGCAGTCACATGCAAAAAGAATTATTTAATAAGTCATCTATAATAAAAATGAAATATTATGATAATCCAGATTTTTTTAATACTTTTTCTATGGCATTACAACAATCGGATGAAAGAGCACAAGATGTATTAAATACAATAAATACATTTATATCAGGTTTGTTTAGCATTGGGGCATTGTTTGGACTTGTTGTTTTATTAGAACCGTTTTTAGTGATATTAGTAATTATTAATGTATTTGTTTCGTTTTACATAAATACAGTTATTACTAAATTACAACATAATTTTTTTAAGGATAGGATACAACCACAAAGGGAAATGGAATATTCAGGATATATTTTTTATAGAATGGAAAATGCAAAAGAGTTTAGATTACATAAGAATTTTAATAATGTTCTTATTGATAAACTTTGTAATGCAAGTGATAAAATTATTGAAGTAATAAAATCGTATGGAAAAAAATTAGTTTTATATTCTTGGATGCAAGCTATGGTTAGTAATGTAATTACATCAGTGACTTTGGTTTATTTGGTGTTTAAAGTAATAAAAAGAAAGTTGCTTATAGGTGATTTTGTAACATTATCATCATCTGCACAACAATTATCTGTGCATATTTCAGAATTAATAAATTTTTTTCCACAAATGTATGAACATAGTTTATATATTGGAAATTTTAGAGCGTTTATTGAATATAAATCACCCTCTAATTATAATCATGGTATGCGTATTTCAGATATTAATTCAGTTGAATTTAAAAATATATGTTTTAGTTATCCTTTTAGTGAAGCAGAGATTTTAAAAGATATAAGTTTTAAAATCAAAAAAGGAGAGAAAATTGCTATTGTAGGTGAAAATGGAGCTGGGAAAAGTACATTAGTTAAATTATTAACAGGACTTTATGAAGCAAAAAGTGGAGATATTATTGTAAACAGAAATAATATAAATACATATGAATTAAATAGTTACAGACAGTGCATAGGAGTGGCTTTTCAAGATTATAAGATGTTTGCCGTATCTATAGCTGAAAATATATTGATGCGTAGATTAAATAAAACTGAAGAAGATGAAAAACTTGTAATAGAAGGATTAAAATTTGTGGGTCTGTATGAAAAGGTTATGAAATTACCAGAAGGAATATATACTAAAATGACAAAAGAGTTTAATAATGAGGGAGCTGTGTTTTCTGGAGGTGAAATCCAAAAAATTGCATTAGCGAGAGTATATGTGAATAATTGTAGTTTAATTATACTTGATGAACCATCAAGTTCTTTAGATCCATTATCAGAATATGAAATGTTTAATAAAATGATGCAATTGTCACAAAATAAGTGTTTAGTATTTATTTCTCATCATTTAAAGAATATTAGAAATGTAGATCATATTTATGTATTTAGCAAAGGTAGTATTATTGAAGATGGTACACATAATGTTTTAATGGAAAAAAGGGGACTATATTTTAATATGTATAATAAACAAGTTCTGGAAACAGGTAGTTTTAGTAACTAATGCTTGTTAATAGAATTGTTTATTAAATAAAATTATTGTTTTGAATAAAATAATTTATAACTAAAGAAAGGAGGTGGGGGATATGTACGATAATCAATATAATTTGGAAAAGGGTAGTGAATATAATACAAAAGCAATTTGTCCATGCAAAAGTAATGGATGCACAAACGCATGTACATATGAGGGTGGTACTTGTATGAAAAGTTGTTCTAATACTTGTGCTGTATCTTGTAGTAGTCATTGTACATGGATGTTAATACAATAGGAAGTATATTTTTGGTGCATATGATTTGTTGAGTTTATATGGAAGCAGAATAAAAAATTCTACTTCCATATTTAAAATAGAAAATAAAAATTTTTTTAATATAGGAGGCATTGTTTTGAATGGAAAGTAAAAATTATATTATGGGTAAAGCAAATATAAATTTGTGGAGAAGTAATGATTCGCAACAATTAACATTTGTTGTAACATAGGATTGTAATTTGCGTTGTAAGTATTGTTATATGACTGACAAAAATAATAAACATATAATGGATTTTGATACTGCAAAGAAAATAATTGACTATTTTGTAGATAATAAAGATTTAATATTTACAACTGATTATGTTGTTTTAGATTTTATAGGAGGGGAGCCTTTACTAGAGATAGAGTTAATAGACAAGATAATAGATTATTTTATATTAAGCACTTATAAGAAAAAATCAAAATGGTTTGGTAAATTTAGGATTATGCTACAGTCTAATGGAGTACTGGTAGATAGTCCTGCTGTGCAACACTTTTTGAAGAAAAATAAAAACATGGTATCATTGGGTATAACTATTGATGGTACAAAGGCTAAACATGATTTACAACGTATTTTTCCAGATGGGAAAGGTTCATATGCTATTGTTGAGAAGAATTATAAAATGGCTGTTGAACAAGGATTTACAGATAGTACAAAAGTAACATTTGGATCAGAAGATTTAAAATATATAAAAGAAAGTATTATTCATTTGTGGTCAATGGATATACAAGATGTTCCAGCAAATATTGTTTATGAAAATGTTTGGAAAGATGGTGATGAAGATATTTATCAGGAACAATTGATATTACTTGCAGATTATATTATTGATAATCATCTTTGGGATAAATATAATACTTCACTTTTTTCAGATAGTATAGGTTTTAAAATTGATGAAGAAGACCTTATGAACCCTGTTTGTGGAACTGGTGGTATGTATTGTGTTGATGCTGATGGAGATATTTATAATTGTGTAAGGTTTATGGATTATTCTTTGAATAATAAAGGAAGCAAAAAGATTGGCGACATATATAATGGAATTAACCCAGATAAAATAAGACCTCTTAAAACTCTTTTTCCAAAATATATAAGTAATAAAGAGTGTCTAGATTGTAAAATTAATTACAATTGTACATATTGTGCAGGACATAATTATGATGTATCTGATAATGATTCAATGTTCTATAGGGCGACAGCAATTTGTAAAATGTTTAAGGCACGTGTAAAAGCAAATAATTATTATTGGGCAAGATTATATAACGAATATGGTATTATACGTGATTCTAGATATAAACAAGAATATTTTATGTATTTTATTTTATCATCAAGTAGCGTAAATTATTGCAAATTTATGCCTGCTAGTGTTAAAGAAATTATGAAACCTGAAGATTTGTTGCGTGGTTTAGAATATGCTTATGAAAATTTTTATCAACCTGTTTTTGTACATTCAGATAATAGTGAAGAATGGATTAATAATTTGTTAAAAAGTGAAAAATATGGAAAAACTCTTTCTTTTGAACTAAAACGCCATATTATTAGGCATATTAAAAAATATAATAAAAACAGAAAAGATAATAATGTAATATATGTTATAGATGAAAATAGTGATAAACCTATAACAAATGTTAATGCTACAGTTATACTTAATATTAATGCAAATAAAATTTTTAATTTAGCAAATATATCAAAAGAAATATTGCCTTTTACATCTCGTATTAATATAAATATTATTGGATTAAATAATGATTTTGATTTAGAAGAATACGAGAAACAGTTAAATATACTTTCAGAAATACTTTATTATTATTTAAGTAAAGGAGAACAAAAAGAAATACGCCAGCTTACAGATAGAATTTTTGTAAAAAAAATGAATAACTGTTTTGCAGGTGAGAAAAATATTAGCTTTGCACCTGATGGAGAATTTTATCTATGTCCAGCATTTTATTTTGATAAGAATGTTAATATTGATATAAAGAAATCAAAAGAGTTAACATATATTTATAATTCTCCTGGATGTAGCAATTGTGATTCATATCAATGTGAGCGTTGTATTTATAAGAATTATATAACAACAGGGGAATTAAATACATCTTCTAAAATACAATGTATAATTTCACATTTAGAACGTAAGTATAGTAAAAAATTATTAGAAAAGTTAAAAGAAAATAAAATTTTTGGTTATGATAATTTTGACATACCTGTAATTAGTTATAATGATCCTGTTGAAAGATTATTTATGCATAAACCAATAAAAAATAATTTATAGTATGCTTTCAAAATTATTTATAAAAGGAGGAATAAAATATGAATAAAGAATTTGTATGTGATGTAAAAGATGAAGAGGCAAAAAAGTTTATAGATATATTTGAGATGAAAAATACTTTAGAGAGTCTTGCTTTACAAATAGCAAATAATAATAGTATTTTGAAAGAGGATAGTTTATTGTATAAAAGATTAATAGAAGATTATAAAGAGAATTTATCTGAATTTAATAAGTTTTGGTTTCCATATTATGAAAAATATGGTTATAGGTTAAAGGAAAATAATCAGTTTTCATTAGATTTTAAAACAAATAAAATATATATAGTTCCAATAGAAAAAAGCGATATTTAACTGATCTATTGGAAGTTATAGTAACTAATATTTTGTTCTAAGCTGTATTTGCAGAAACTTTAATATTTTATAATATCATAAATATTAATGAAACAGAACAACCACATAAGTAAATAAACTATGAATGTTCTGTAAACAAATACTATAATTAGATATTTTCTGAAACAATTTTGGGACAAAAAATTGATAAAATTAAAAATATATATCCCCAAAATGTTCATGTAATGATTTGTTTATAAATTGTCCGCTTATGTGTTTGTTTTTAATAAGGAGAGTGAATATGAAAAATCTTATAAAAGCAGAATGTTTTAAACTGTTTAAATCTTTGGATTTTAAAATATTATTGTTTTGTTCTCTGGGTTTAGGAATAATCTTTTCATGTATCACAATTATATCTGGCAGTAAGGTTTCGGGATATGATACTTTTAATAGTTTTCTTGGAATGATATTGTTACATTCTTTTTTGGGATATGTATTTTCAGCAATTTTTATATGTAATGAATATAAAAACTCTACACTTGCAATAAACCTCTTAAGTGGATTTTCACGCAAGAAAATATTTGCTTGTAAAATTATAATATATTTTTTGGGGATATTATTATTATGTCTAATATCTACAATATCTGCAACTATTATTATGTCATTTGTTAATGGTTATAGTGTGGAACCTGGAAAAGGAAGTTATAAAGATATTTTAACACAGTTGTTATATGCAGTATCAGGTTATATGGCATTGGGAGCTGTAATAATACTTATTACAGTAATAACAAAAAAAGCTGTTGTAACCATTGCTTCTGGTATAAGTTTAACATATATTTTGTTATTTCTAAGAACAAATTTTAAGGATATATTTTTTGTAAAGTATACATATTCATACCAAATAGAATTGTTAAGGTTTCAAGGAGGATATTTTTCTGGAAAAATGTATATGTTGGTTATGTTTATAACATTTGTTTTAACATTAACAACTGCATTATTCATTTTTGAAAAAATGGAATTAAAATGATATTATGCTATACCAGTTAGGAAGTTTATATATTTAATTATATGTGGATATGGAATATTATATATAATTTATAAATATAAGGAATCATAAAGAAATAATATAACAATATTACTGATGATATACTTTCAGAAATGCAGGTTAAAAATCTAGACATAACAGATTATGTTGGATTTAGTAAAATTGTAAAATTATTTCTTTATGTTTTTTAAGGAGGGAGATATGGGAAATCTTGTAAGGGCAGAGTGTTTTAAATTGCTAAAGCCATTGTTGTACAAAATATTATTGTTTTGTTCAGTGGTAACAGGATGTTTGTTCTCAATAATGTCAATTATGGCAGGTTCTGGAAATACGGGCTATCTGCAGATTCTAGACAGTATGGGTTCAATATTTTTTAATGCTATGTTTGGAGGGGGATTAGCGGCTGTTTTTATATGTAGTGAATTTGAGGAACGTACATTTGGAATAAGTTTGTCTTGTGGTGTATCCAGAAGAAATATATTTATTGCAAAGGTAATAGTTTTTTTAATAGGTATGTTTTCTTTGTTAATAGTCTGGACTGTGGCTATGGTAACTGTCAATTCCTTCGTTAATGGCTTTGGTAAAGTATCTTATATAGATGTTATATTACAAATTTCCTATGGTCTGGCAGGTTATGCAGCGCAAGGTGCTGTAATTATTCTTGTTGCAGTTATAATAAAGAAGATGGCTCTAACGGTTTTTATATGCATGGGTTTTACATACATATTTTCTATTATGAAGGAAAATCCGCAATTTTATGGGAATAGTGGTATACCTTTTTTTATAAAATATATATATTTGTACCAGATAGAATTATTCAAGGTTCATGAGGGTGGTATGTTTTATGAAGATGGATTTAATGGTAGTGTATATTTAATAATTATGTTTATAACATTTATTCTGGCATTAATAGCAGCATTATTTATTTTTGAAAAAACAGAATTAAAATAGATTGAAAAAAGGTTATGGAACAGTAAAAAAGCAATCTAGTAATTATTATATTTTAATTTTAAAAAATGTAATAAGAGGGTAGAGTAATATATTAAAATAAATTTTATTATTAATCGTTATAGAAATGGAAAAATATGATAAATTTTATAAAAGCGGAATGGTTTAAGTTAATAAAGCCGGCAGGATTTAAGGTATTAATATTATGTTCTGTTGTTATAGGTAATTTATGCTTGTTAGTTAGTTATTTAGAAGGTAAGGTGACAACATTAGGATATGATGAACTTGTTATGTCATTAAAAATGATTCTTTATTCTTCATTATTGGGTTATATGCTGGCGGCAATTTTTATTTGTAATGAATTTACGCAGAAAGGATTTGGAAATGTTTTATTATGTGGTTTTACACGCAAAAAAATTTTTTTTGCAAAGCTTATAGTTTTTTTAATTGGTTTTTTTCTTATATGTCTTGCATTTATGGCAGTTCCCCTTGTTATAGCACTTGCTAATGGATTTGGTGCAGAACTTGCTGAAGAATCTTTTAAAAATATTTTATTAAATTTATTTTATTTTGTTTTGGATTTTATGGTGCAGGGTGCAGTAATAGTGTTTGTGGCTTTATTTATAAAAAAGGCTGTTTTAACCGTTTCTGCCAGTATGCTTATTTCATACATATTTTTTATTGTGAAAGCAAATCTTCCTTTTATGGAAAAGCCTGTTATTAAGCCTTTTATGGAATATATATATTTATATCAGATTATATCATTTGAATGGAATGAAGATGGATTTACAGATTGTAAATATATTTTTGTTATGGTTATAACACTTATTGTAGCAGTTGCAGGAGCAGCATTTCTTTTTGAAAAAGCAGAATTAAAATAATGTGATGTATGGAGTTTTAGGGTATTATCATATGATATGGCATATTATAATTATGATATTTAATTGTAATATAATAGGAGGAATATGATGAAAGAGAAAATATTTGTAGCAAGAAGACTTACAAAGAAATATAAAAAGTCTTATGCGCTTAATGGTCTGGATATGGAAATATGCCGTGGCAGTATTTATGGATTTGTTGGGAAAAATGGTGCAGGAAAAACAACGCTTATGCGTATCCTGACAGGAAGGGCTGTGCAGACAGATGGAGAGATTGGGTTATTTGGGGAAAAGCAGCAGAGTAAAATGTATATCCAGCGTAAGCGTGTTGGTGCGATGGTTGAAGGACCAGCATTTTATCCTGGAATGACAGCAAAGGATAATCTTGAAGTTGTACGGCTGCAAAAGGGTATTGAAGATAAGGGGTGTATTAAGGAAATATTAGAAATTGTAGGTTTAGAAGATACTGGAACAAAAAAAGCAAGGAATTTTTCACTTGGCATGAAACAGAGGCTTGGTATTGCAATAGCACTTATGGGAAAGCCAGAATTGTTAGTGCTTGATGAGCCAGTTAATGGCCTGGACCCAGAAGGGATTGCCAGCTTGAGGGAGCTTTTGAAAAAGCTTAACCAGGAACAGGGTATGACAATTCTGGTTTCAAGCCATATTTTAAGTGAACTGGACCAACTGGCAACATGTTATGGTTTTATAAATAAAGGCAAAATGATAGAACAGGTTACAACAGAAGAACTTTTTAAGAAATGTGAACCATATTTAAATATGCGGGTTAATGATGTACAGAAAGCAGCGCATGTTTTAAGAAAAATGTTTCCAGGGAACAGACTGGAAATAGTAACAGATAAACAGTTATGTCTTTATAATTTTTCTGGAAATACGGCTGATGTAATGAAAGAATGTCTATTAAATGAAGTAGATATAAAAGAAATACGGGCAGAAGGTGCAAGCCTTGAAAAATATTATATGGAATTGATGAAAAAAGTAAAGTAGATATGGCAGGAGCCCAGGCTCCTGCCATAATGCCATAAAGAGGTGGAGGATAGCCTGTGGACAGGCAGCAGAGCAGGTTGTGGCTATTTACTGGCTATAAGATGTGGAATTATAAATGAAGTTTAAGAAAGATTTAAGGAATAAATTTGCTTTTTTGTGATATATTATGAAGTAGAGAAAATTACAGTGGATTTATTTTTAAGTTGATTATTAAGGACAAGCATTATATATTTTATAGCAGGGAGGGAGATTGGTCTTGGATAAGAAAACAAGTTTTAAACTTTCAAAAAGGACAATAATGTGGATGTGCATAATATGTGCAATATTTTTAATGATTGGTGTTGTATTGGCAGAGGGTATTGCATCAAGAAACGAAAATGTATATTCTATAGAAACGTCAAAGCTCCATATATACAATTAAATAGAATATAAAAGCTTTGACGTTTTATTTATGTAAAAACAGAGTTAGGATGTGCAAGTTTATTTGTCTTGCATATCCTGGTGCGTATATGTAACCGGTATCCTGCTTTTGTGGTGCGGTATTTAGCCTGATATTGTCTGTTTATACAAGTTTCTGGCCACAGTTAGGACAGAAATTGCTCCCCGTTGTTTTTTGCCCGCAGTTAGGGCAGAAATTTGGTATTCCTGACGATTGTGCCTGTGGACCAGGAGAAGGACTGCCTGTATTCTGGCCTTGCTGGTTAAGCATCTGGTTTGCCATCTGCATACCCATCATCATACCTGCCATATCTCCTGCTACACTGCCACCGTTGAGATTTCCAGATGTCATTGCATCTGTCATAGATACCTGCTGGTATCTTCCTATATCGCCAACCATGCTTTGTGCAGCATTTTTATTAATCATATCCTGTATTTCAGCAGGATAGTTAAAGCTCATAATCTGCAGTCCTGTTATTGTCATACCATCCTTTATAATCTGCATATCAAGGTCACTTTTTATTCCATTAGCTATATCAAATGCATTTGCCTGGAGGTTAAACATATCTTTACCTTCTTTTGTTATCCATTTCATAAGAAGCTGGTCAATAACTGAGGTTATTCGTAGTTTTACATCTTCAACAGTGTACTGTTGTTTAACACCTGCTATTTTGTCTATTAATGCAAGATAATCATCAACCTTTAATGTAAGAGTACCATTTGCACGTATAGGAAGCCCGCCAGGCATATTTGGTGCTGGAATGTTTACAGGTGCTTTAGTACCCCATTTTATAAGAAATTCTTTGGTATTGACAAAGAGAACCTCTGCCCTTATACCACTGTTAAAGCCAAATTTAAAGCCTTTTAATGATGAAAGGAAAGGGATAATCTGTGATTCGATATCATATTCCCCATCGTCTTTAAATATTCCCTCAATTTTACCATTGTAAAGGAAGATTGCATCCTGGCCAGGCTTAATTATAAGTTTTGAGCCTTTTTTAATTTCACGGTTGGCCCACTTCCAGAAAATCATGTCATCACGCCATTCTTCCCATTCAACTACATTTGCAAATTGTCCTGAAAAAAGTCCCATAAATTATACCAAAGCTTCAAAAGATTTGAAGCACAGACATAAAGAATGAAAGAGTGTCTGATTTTATCCTTTCTTATTTTTTCTTTCATCCTGGTTTATTTCTGCGAAGGCAAAGTGAAGATTATGTAAGTATACTTGCATAATCTGAGCATGCCCACGGAAGCCGGATACCCAATATGGGGCATGTAAGCTAAAGAGAAACCAAGCCATGCCCTGTTGTGGGGTATTTGGCTTTGTAGATTTAAAGAAAATATCTACAAATATGTATAGTTTTTTAAAAACTCCTGCCACCACCGCTGCTATGGCTGGAACCACCACCGCCACCTGCGCTGCTGCTAGTGTTATTTTTAGGTTTTGGAGTCCTGGTTACAGTTGTATGTGTGTATCTGTCAAAACTTCCTATAACCCTTGAGTTATTCTTGTCAAGGTAGGTATTGCTGTTGGTGGTGGTACGTCCGCCAGAATTATATGCAATTACAGAAACAGGCACAATTCCAGCAACCAGACATATTATAAGCTGGAAGAGTGGTGAGAAAATTATATTGTCAAGCTTTGGCGGCTTTCCCATATATTTATATGCTTTCTGGCAAAATGTTTTTACTGCATCGGAGTAATTGCCATCAGCCATATCACTGTGCATATAATCTAGTATTTTGCTGCATCTTTTATTTGTAAGCATCTCCTGTGCAGTACCATATCCTTGTATTTCATATATCCTGTCACCAGGGTACATGCCCACCATAAGTATTATAACATCTTTATTGGAATGTGAAGCAACAAACTGTTCCATAATACTTCCAAAATCATCACTTCCGCTTATACTGTTGTCAGTCCATATATATACAGATGTGTTGTATTCTTTGTATATTTTGTCACACAGGCTTTGTATTTCTGGTTCTTTGTTTGGAGAAAGGATTCCTGCATCATCTTGTATAATGGTTTCTGCACTTGCGGTACTATGTACTGGTATATAGATTATAAATAAAACAAAAACCAGGAAAATATTGTATTTTAATAATTTCTTTACCATAATACAGGACCTCCCATTAAAACAGTAATTATACGGCAGATAATAAAGAGCAGTAATGTTATCGCTGCTGCACTTCCTACTGCTTTGCTAGTGCTTAATGGAGGTTTGCCCGCTATTTTGCCAGTCTGTCCGTTCATTGCGAAAGTATATTCAGAATGGTCATAATCATAATAAACCATCCATACAGGAAAAAGAACATATTCTGCATTAATCTGCCTTGCATGGTAATCATGGTTTATTATATTTTTAGTGGAGTATCCCATTATTGTACTTGATACATAGTTATCTATATACCGTGTAACACGCTGTTGTATGCGTGGAAACATCTCACGGTCTGTGTAATTGTATTTTTCTGATATAAAACCTGCAAGGTATGGTGTGTTAAAAATTTTCATATTGCTGTAATCAAATGGCTCAAGTTTATCCATAAGGTCATCGGGCATTTTTTCTGATGCGTCAGCAGGAATATTATTATATCTTAAATCAACTTTGCGGTATACATCAAAATGGTTTGTTTTAGTGACAATAGTGTCCCCTTCGTCATGTGTATGTATGCGTGTACAATGTGCAATGGCCTCTCCCTGTCCTTGCACATCATATAACCAGAAAGGTACATATATCCCTGTGAGGCTTTTAATCCTGTCAGCCTGTTTAAAACTGCGTGGCATAAGAAAACCATGATGGCACCATTTTTTAAATGCAGATTCAGCTTCACTTTTTGATATGCTGAAAGGAATTACTTTGGATGGTGCAAGTGCACCTGACAGCCTGTCACCTAATATAACAGGTGCACCGCAGAAACTGCAGGTAGTTGCAGTTGTATCTTTATCTGTAAGAAGTATAGCACCACAGTTATTACACTGGTACTGGTTTACTTCATCACCCTCAAACGTGGAGGAGTGGAAGTGTTCTTCAAATTCCTGGAAGTCTTCTGTATTGTAACCTTCTATTTCTTCGTCGTGTCCGCAGCTGTCACAATGCAGCCTGCCAGTCTGGCTGTTAAATACCATATCTGCACCACAGCCAGGGCATTTATATTGTATTACCATATGTTTCCTCTCATTAATTACAATATAGAATTATTTGCCAAGGCTTGCTTTTAATGCCGCAAGCTCATCTTCAATTCCAGAGTCACCACCAGGGGCACTGTCATATTTGGCTTTAAGGTCATCTATGCTGTCATGGCTGGAATTGTTTAATTCTGCCATTGCGTTTGCCCTGTCAAGCATCTGGTCTGCTTTTGCTTCCATACGTTCAAATGCATTTATGGAGTTATTGGCACCACTTGTATTTGAAACCATCTGGTTAATATGTTCCTGTGTGCGTGCTATATTCATTTTAGCTTTAATGGAATTGCGTCTTTCTTCAAGGTTAGCAATATCTTTAACCAGTTTATCATTCATTGCACGCATATTTTCTGAATTGGACTTTGCTGAATTATATATCTGTTGTAGCTCTGCCTGCCTGGCAGTAAGTGTCTGCTTTTTCTCAAGAAACAGCCTTGCATCATCATCATTGCCAGCAGAAACAGCTTTTGCGGCATAATTCTGTATTTTGTTGATTTCTTGTGTACATTCATCCAGTTGTCTTTTGGCACGCTGTTCATCTGCCATAACTGCCGCTGTTTCAGACTTTACTTTGCCAAGGTCACTGTTCAGGTTGCGCAAGCACTGGTCAATCATTTTCTCTGGGTCTTCTGCTTTATCAAGAAGTGCATTAATATTCGATGACATAATATCTTTAAAACGTGTTAAAATTCCCATAAAGGCCTCCTTTTTGGAATGTGCTGTAAAGCTACATTCATTATTAAAATGTTTTTTATTTATATTCTAATGTTTTTTGTTTCAAATGTCAAGGATATATTAATTTGAGTTTCCCTATTTTTTACGGAACACAAAGATTATATTACTCTGGCAGGTTCCAAACGTTTTACCAAAAGGCAGCTGTTTGGGGGCGCTGGTGCTTAAGCTACGTTTTTTGTGGCTTTATGCACCACTGTGCATCCCATTCAAGCGAAATACGGCAAAGCCATGTTTGCAACATGGCTTTTGGGTGGTAAAACTTTGGAATTGCCAGAGCCAAAATAATTGTATACTAAAAAAATGAGGAAACTCAAAAAATTGTTCAGGTATAGCATAAATAGAAGGATTGTGGTAAAATATACTGGTCTGTTAATATATATAAATGAGAATGTGGAATATAACCAGGATTTTATGGAGGAATTATAGAATGTGGATTGCGGATGGATGGAAGGATTATGAAGTTATAGATACATCATGTGGAGAGAAACTTGAGAGATGGGGGAATTATATACTTGTGCGTCCAGACCCACAGGTTATATGGAATACAGAAAAAAGGGCAGAGGAATGGAGAAAATGCAACGGGCATTACCACCGCAGCAACAAAGGCGGGGGAAGCTGGGAATTCCATAACATGCCTGATGTATGGCAGATTAATTATAAGAATTTAAAATTTAATTTACAGCCATTTAAATTTAAACACACAGGCCTGTTCCCAGAGCAGGCAGTGAACTGGGAGTGGTCTGGACAGAAGATTAAAAATGCAGGAAGGAGTATAAAGGTGCTTAACCTTTTTGCATATACAGGAGGTGCTACTATTGCAGCGGCAGCAGCAGGTGCAAGGGTAACCCATGTAGATGCATCTAAAGGAATGGTTACATGGGCAAAAGAAAACCTTGCAGCTTCTGGACTTAGTAATGCGCCTGTACGATGGATTGTTGATGACTGTGTTAAATTTGTAGAGCGTGAAACCAGGCGTGGTAATAAATATGATGCAATTATTATGGACCCGCCATCATATGGAAGAGGACCAAAAGGTGAAATCTGGAAGATTGAAGAAAAAATACATCCTTTTATACAACTTTGTGCCAAATTATTATCAGATACACCATTATTCTTCCTTATAAACTCCTATACGACGGGCTTACAGCCAGCAGTTCTGTCATATATGGCAGAATTAGAGCTGGTTAAAAGATATGGGGGAAGGGCAGAAGCACAAGAAATAGGGCTTCCAGTTACATCAAACGGGCTTATACTGCCTTGTGGCGCATCAGCCAGATGGGAATGTTAACCATAAGTTTGACTATAAAATATAATAATGATATAATTTTCTAATTAATGCGCAGTTTACATATCTGGCATATGTAATGGCGGTGCAGAAATGAGGTAAGTTATGAAACATAAAGTCCGGCTTAAAGGTATTTTAAAGACATATTTAAGATGGCCTGTGCTGCTTAGCATATTTTTTGCTGCAATGGATGTGCAGTTATTTATATACAACCAGAAAGCAGGTGTAATTGGATTTTTTTATTTTATTGTATATGTCCTGGCTTGTACATTAGTTTTTACAACAGGCAGAAGGCGGATACAAAGAGACCTTATAAGGTTTGCAGAAGATTATGGGCAGATGCAGATGCAGATAGTTGAAAACCTGACCGTACCTTATGCTATTTTAAGTGAAGAAGGCCATCTTCTCTGGGGTAACGAGGAATTTGTTAAAATAATAGTAAATAAAAAGGCGGCAAGACGCAATATAAGTAATATTTTTCCGGAAATAACAGAAGACAGCCTTCCACATGATTATAATTTAAAAATAGTACATGTGAAAATTAAAGACAGGTATTACAAGGCTGATATGCGCCTTGTAGTTTCAGAAAATACTGGAAGTGATGAGAAAGAAGAACCACATAATGATATAAGCCAGCTTATTGAATACAATAGCATTATTTCACTGTTCCTGCATGATGAAACTGATATGATGGAACTTGAGCAGAAGAGAGAAGAAGAAAATCTTGTAGCTGGTCTTTTATATATTGATAATTATGATGAACTTATTGACAGTATAGACGAGGTACGCCAGTCACTTATGACAGCGCTTATTGACAGAAAGATAAATAAATATATGCAAGGGATTGACGCAATATCTAAGAAGATTGAGAAAGATAAGATTTTCTTTGTATTTAAACAGCGTTACCTTGCAGAACTGAAAGCAGGAAGGTTTTCTATACTGGAAGAAGTCAGGAATATAAGTATTGGAAATGGCCAGGTGGCAACTATAAGCATTGGCCTTGGAGTGGGCAAGGATACTTTTGCAGGCCGTTATGACCTTGCCAGGGCGGCTATTGACCTTGCGCTTGGACGTGGTGGTGACCAGGCAGTTATTAAAAGCGGTGACCAGGAACAGTTTTTTGGCGGCAAAAGTGTGCAGGTAGAGCGGAACACCCGTGTCAAAGCACGTGTAAAGGCACATGCTTTGAAAGAACTTATTGAAGGTAAAGAACGTGTTGTTGTAATGGGCCATTCAATAGGGGATGTTGATTCATTTGGTGCTTCTGTAGGAATATACAGGATTGCACGTACCCTTAACAGGAAAGCACATATTGTACTTAGTGATACAGATTCTTCTGTTAAAACTATTAAATCAAGGTTTTATACAAAAGAGTATGAAGATGATATGATAATAAGCAGCCAGCTTGCAATGGAACTTGTTGACGAAAGCACAGTGCTTGTTATAGTCGATGTAAACAGGGCAAGTTATACAGAGTGTCCTGAGCTTATTGATATGGCACAGACAGTTGTTGTAATAGACCACCACCGCCAGGCCGGGGACTCTATTGACAAAGCTGTGTTGTTTTATATTGAGCCTTATGCATCTTCTTCATGTGAAATGGTTGCAGAGATATCACAATATATTGGCAACGGGCTGAAATTAAGGCCTGCAGAAGCTGAGGCTATGTATGCAGGTATTATGATTGATACTAATTATTTCTCTAACCGTACAGGAATAAGGACTTTTGAAGCAATGGCATATCTTAGGAGAAGCGGGGCAGACTCTGTAAGGGTGAGGAAAGTATTCCGTGAAGACTTGTCAGAATATAAGATACGTGCTGCTGCAATACAGGATACAGAACTTTACAAGGATGTATATGCAATAGCTGAAAGCCAGTCTGAGGGCGTGGAGTCACCAACTGTAGTTGCATCCAAAGTAGCTAATTCGCTTCTTGATATAAATGGTGTAAAGGCATCTTTTGTACTTACTAAATATAAAGGTAAAATTTATATAAGTGCACGTTCTATAGATGAAGTAAATGTCCAGGTTATGATGGAAAGAATTGGAGGAGGCGGGCATATTAATATGGCAGGTGCACAGCTTAAAGACACCAGTGTTAATGAGGCAAAAGATATTATAAGAAAACAGATTGACAAGATGATTGAGGAAGGAGAAATATAAAATGGAAGTAATTTTACTAGAAGATGTTAAATCACTTGGGAAAAAGGGCGAGGTTGTCAAAGTAAGTGATGGTTATGCAAGAAATTATATTTTTAAAAAGAACCTTGGGAGAGAAGCTACTTCAAAGAACCTTAACGAACTTAAACTGCAGAAGCAGCATGAAGAGAAGCTTGCAAAAGAAAAGCTTGACGAGGCCAGGGCTTTTGCAGATGAGTTAAAAGATAAATCAGTAACAGTAGCAATTAAGACAGGTTCAGGCGGAAGGAGTTTTGGTTCAGTATCTACAAAGGAAATTAATTCTGCTATTAAAAGCCAGCTTGGATATGATATTGATAAAAAGAAAATGTCACTTGATGTTCCAGTTAAAAGTCCAGGAACATATAACCTTACAATAAAAATCCATCCTAAGGTTACGGGAGAGCTTAAAGTTATTGTGAAAGATGCAGATAATTAGTGTTGTGGTTCCTTAGAAAGATTTTAGGATTGCAGCAAGGAACAGTAAAGAAATAATATTGCAATATCCAGGATATGTTTTTTGGATTTATAACTGAAGATATAGACTGGCAGGATTGTAAAATTATTTCTTTATTTGTTCCTGGTTTCCAGAATGGAGGACTGGGATGCAGGAGGAGGCAATTAAGAGGATACCACCTCATAATGTGGAGGCGGAACGTGCAGTAATAGGTTCTATGATTATGGATTCTGATGCTATACTTACGGCTTCAGAGATGTTATGTGCGGATGACTTTTACCAGGGGCAGTATGGTATAATATTTAATGCACTTGTTGAGATGTATAAAGAAGGTGTAGGTGCAGACCTTGTTACTTTACAAAATAAGCTGCATGAAAAAGAAGTGCCGCCTGAGCTTTTAAGTGTGGAATTTATAGGAAGCCTTATAGGTAGTGTGCCTACATCTGCCAATATAAGGCATTATGTCCGTATAGTACATGACAAGGCAGTGCTTAGAAGGCTTATACAGATAACAGAGCGTATAAGCAATACATGTTATATGGACAGACAGCCTGCCAATGAAATACTTGATGAAACAGAGAAAAGTGTATTTAATGTATTGCAGAGGCGTGGCGGCAATGAGTTTGAACCTATACGTGAAGTGGTACTGCGCACCCTTGACAGTATTGAAAAGGCAGCAAAGCAGAAAGGGCATATTACAGGGCTTGAAACAGGTTTCAGGGACTTGGATTATAAGACAGCAGGGCTGCAGAAATCAGACCTTATCCTTATTGCAGCAAGACCTGCTATGGGAAAGACAGCATTTGTACTTAATATTGCAGAATATATGGCACTCCACAGTAAAAGTACCATAGCAATATTCAGTCTTGAAATGAGCAAGGAACAGCTCGTTAAACGTATGCTTTCTATGAATTCACATGTTGATTCACAGAAGATAAGGACTGGAAACCTGGAAGATGAGGACTGGGACAAACTTGTAGGGAGTGTACGCCGGATTGGCAATTCAAATCTTGTAATAGATGATACTTCTGGAATAACAGCACAAGAACTGCGTTCTAAATGCCGCAGGCTTAAGATTGAGAAAGGTCTTGACCTTGTTGTAATTGATTATCTTCAGCTTATGTCAGGTTCAGGCAGGAGGAAAGGTGATAACAGGCAGCAGGAGATATCAGATATATCACGTGCACTGAAAGTTATGGCAAGGGAGCTGGATATTCCAGTTATTGCACTGTCACAGCTTTCACGTGCTGTAGAACAGCGCCCAGATAAAAAACCCTTGCTTTCAGACTTACGTGAGTCAGGAGCTATTGAACAAGATGCAGATATGGTTATGTTTTTATACAGGGATGAGTATTATAATCCTGATACAGAGGAAAAAGGTGTTGCAGAGGTTATTATCGCCAAGCAGAGAAGCGGGCCTACAGGTTCAGTAAAACTTGCATGGCTTTCGCAATTTACTAAATTTGGAAACCTGGAAACATCTATGGTGTAATATCTGGTATACAGTAAATTGTGCTGGTTATTATAGACAGTATAACAGTAGATAATAACACATATTTTACTAATAATGTAAAATCTTTCTTGATTTAATTGGCAAAAGTGTATAATATATTAATATAAGGTATTTTAAATTGGCAGCCTAAAGCTGTTAAAATATAAAGTGTTGTTAATACAACGGAATGGAGGAATTATGGCAAATCAGGTAAAATTTGACTATTCATTGGCATGCAATGTGATTTCAGAAGATGAAATTAAATCTATGGAGAAGATTGTATGCGGTGCAAAGGAGGTTCTTGTAGGCAGAAGCGGGGCAGGCAATGATTTCCTTGGATGGATTGACCTTCCTGTAGCTTATGATGTGGACGAGTTTAAACGCATTAAGAAAGCTGCTGAAAGAATCCAGTCAGATTCAGAAGTTCTCTTGGTAATAGGTATTGGTGGTTCATATCTTGGAGCAAGGGCAGCAATTGAATTTTTAAGACATAGTTTTTATAACAATGTCGGCAGTGATGTACGTAAAACACCAGAAATCTACTATTGCGGCAATAATCTGAGCGGAACATATCTTTCACAGCTTATTGATGTAATTGGTGACAGGGACTTTTCTGTAAATATTATCAGCAAGTCTGGTACTACAACAGAGCCAGCAGTAGCTTTCCGTATCTTTAAGGGCATGCTTGAAAAGAAGTATGGAAAGGAAGGTGCAGCAAAGAGGATTTATGCTACAACAGATAAAGAAAAGGGAGCATTAAAGAACCTTGCTACAGAAGAGGGGTATGAATCATTTGTAGTGCCTGATGATGTAGGAGGACGTTTCTCTGTACTTACAGCAGTAGGTCTTCTTCCAATAGCAGTAAGCGGGGCAGATATTGAAAAGCTTATGGAAGGTGCTGCTTCAATGAGAGAAGTATGTTTAAATAAGAACTTTGCTGACAATGATGCACTTAAATACGCAGCAATACGTAATATTCTTCTCCGTAAAGGAAAGAGTGTTGAGATACTTTGTAATTATGAGCCAATATTCCACTATGTAGCAGAGTGGTGGAAACAGCTTTATGGTGAAAGTGAAGGAAAAGACCAGAAGGGTATTTTCCCAGCATCAGTTGACCTTACAACAGACCTTCATTCAATGGGACAGTTTATACAGGATGGCAGCCGTATAATGTTTGAGACAGTTATGGAACTTGAGAAGCCTTCATTTGATATTGCTATTGAAGAAGAACCTGTAGACCTTGACGGGCTTAATTATCTTAAAGGAAAGACACTTGACTTTATAAATAAGAGTGCTATGAAAGGTACACAGCTTGCACATACAGATGGTAATGTACCAAACCTGGCAATAAAAGTTCCAGAGCAGAATGAATTTTATCTTGGACAGTTATTCTATTTCTATGAGTTTGCATGTGGCGTAAGTGGATATGTACTTGGTGTAAACCCATTTAACCAGCCAGGTGTTGAAAGCTATAAGAAGAATATGTTTGCACTTCTTGGAAAGCCAGGCTTTGAGGCACAGAGAGAAGAGCTTATGAAGAGACTGTAAACCAGTAAATAAAATAAGTTAAACATTTAAGACATATGCCCCAGACTTAAGTTCTGGGAAATATGTCTTATTTAGTATTAGTTGCCAGAGTAATATAATCTTTGTGCAATTTGCCAGTTTGAAAATTATATGGGAACAGACAGAAGGTTTATCTGTATATACACATTGGAAACCGTATCTGTTTCTAATATTGAGGAGGATTTACTATGAAGTATAGAAAGGCACTTACTTTTAGTTATGATGATGGTATAGAACAGGACAGGAAACTTGTAGATATTTTTAACAAATATGGAATGAAAGCAACATTTAACCTGAATACAGGCATACAGTCTAATGAAAGCTGTTTTGAAATAAATGGCATACATATACAGCGTATGGAACAAGAGGGACTGGACCAGCTATACAAAGGACATGAGATAGCAGTACATGGTTTTGGGCATATATCACCAGAAAGCCTTAGTAAAGATGAATATAAACACGAATTTGTTGAGGATGCAAAGAATATAGAAAGGCTTTATGGGAAATATCCTTGTGGCATGGCTTATGCTTATGGTACATATAATGATGAAGTTATTGCATACCTTAAAGATGAGGGGTTTAAATATGGCAGGACAGTTGGTGCTACACATGGTTTTGCAATGCCAGAAGAACCCCTTAAACTTGAAAGTACATGCCATCATAATGATGAAATGCTGTTCCAGCTTGCCAGTAGTTTTATTGAAGCGGAGCCGGCAGAAGATGAGCAGATGCTTTTTTATATATGGGGGCATAGCTATGAATTTGATGTAGATAATAACTGGGACAGAATTGAAAAGCTTTGCCAGATGCTAGGAGGCAGGGATGATATTTTCTATGGAACCAATTCACAGTGCCTGCTTGGTGCGTGGGAATAAAAAATAGATTTCTTTATGTAATTGTATGGGACTGGTGGGATAATATAGAAAAATAATTAGTCCAGCAAATATTAATTATTGCTGGACTAATTTGTGCCTGTATGGAATTGTTTATAATTATTTAAAAAGTTTTACAGCGTTATTTATTTCTTTGCGTGCAGAGCTTCTTTTAAGGTCAGCATAGTCAAAAAATATAAAACCATTTACTTCTCCAGTATTGCGTGAATATTCAATTTCACGTTTTAATATTGTATTGCTTTTAGCCCAGCTTTTATCCCCTATAAGCCGTGCTTCTTTGCTGCTTATGCCTGCCCTGTATGCGGCAAGTCCTGTATATAGTTTTACACTTTTATGCCTGTTTACATCTGTCCATTGTTTTAAAGCTTTTTTAAATGGACATGATGGATGTTTAAAAGACCAGTAAATTTGTGGGCATATGTAATCAATATATCCTGTAGTCTGCATCCACTTCTTAACATCACAATAATAATTGTTTTTCAGATATAAATTATCTATATTACCAGCAGGGCTGATTCCAAAGATACAGTTTTTATCTGCTTTTTTAACTGCTGTATATACGCTTTTAACCAGTTTTGATACATTCCTGCGGCGCCATGACACTATATTTAATGGTGTTTTATTATTATTTCTGCAGTTTTTTACATAAGAATTGTATTCTTTTGCATCAAAGTTTTTTTGGTATGCCGTTCCGAGATTAGGATAAAAATAGTCATCAAAATGTATGCCATCAACATCATAATTTTGTACAATCTCTTTAACACCATTAATTATAAGGTTCTGTACAGCAGGTTTTGCTGGGTTAAAATAGAGCTGTCCATTATAATTTAAAACATTACGTCTTAATGATGGTGATTTTGAGTTGCGCCACTTATATGCATAAGAAGACTTTGCAAGTGCTGAATTGCTAGTGGTATCTTTAGTTATCCTGTAAGGATTAATCCATGCGTGGATTTCCAGCCCACGGCTGTGGGCTTCTGTTACCATAATTGACAGAGGGTCAAATCCAGGGCTTTTGCCAATTTTTCCTGATGAATATTTAGACCATGGAAAATATTTGGAATTATACATAGCATCAGAAAACATCCTTACATGGACAAATACAGTATTAAAATTATCTGATTTACATTTGTCAAACATGGTTTTTACCTGGCTGGTAAAAGAGTCCCTTGTATAGCCTTTTGGGTTGTAGTCAAGGAAGGCAATCCATACACCACGTAATTCATTGGAAGAGCCAGAATTCATATTTTCAATTCCATAATCTTCCTGGTTTTCTTCATCTGTAGTTCCGGAACCAGTACCAGTGGTGCTAGTATCAGTACCAGTGGTATCAGGGTCTGTGCCCGTATCATCTGGTTGTTGGTTTGTATTTTCTGGTGCTGGTGTATTTACAGAAGTTACACTATCCATGCCTGATACAGCTTTAACATTATTATGCTTGTAAACAGATAGTGTAAATAGTGCACATGCAATAAGTATTAATGATGTTACCACAGTAAGTATTATATTGTGGTTTTTTCCATTTTCAGGTTTAGGGTTATTTTTATTCATAGAAAAATTTGCCTTTCTAAAAAATAATTTTAGTTAGAAAATTTTGCCTGGTATTCAAGTGCAGCACCTATAAATCCTTTAAACAAAGGATGTGGCCTGTTTGGTCTTGACTTAAATTCAGGATGTGCCTGTGTTGCAATAAACCATGGGTGGTCTGGCAGTTCACACATTTCAACAATACGCCCGTCTGGTGAAAGCCCGGAAAGCAGCAGGCCATTTTTAATAAGTTCATCACGGTAATAATTATTGACTTCATAACGGTGCCTGTGTCTTTCATGTATTGTATCTGTTCCATACATTTCATATGCTTTTGAAGAATGATCGAGGACACAAGGGTAAGCACCAAGCCTTAATGTTCCGCCTATATCTTCTATGCCATCTTGTTCTGGCATAAGATGGATTACAGGATGTGTTGTCTGTGGGTCAAGTTCTATACTATGTGCATCATGGAAACCTGCCACATTTCTTGCAAATTCAACTATTGCCAGCTGCATGCCAAGGCAGAGTCCAAGAAATGGGATGTTATTTTCACGTGCGTACTGTATTGCGGCAATTTTGCCATCTATACCACGGTCCCCAAACCCTCCAGGAACAAGTATTCCGCTTACATCACCAAGAACCTGTGCAACATTTCCAGCAGTAAGTTCTTCAGAAGGCACCCATTTTATATTTACGTTGCTTTTATGGGCAAAGCCTCCATGTTTTAATGATTCCACTACACTAATATATGCATCGTGGAGTGAGGTATATTTGCCAACAAGTGCTACATTAACATCTTTATCAAGATGCTTGATATTGTCAACCATAAGCTGCCATTCTGTCATATCAGGTTCTGGACATTCAAGGTTTAACTTTTCACATACCACATCTGCAAGATGTTCTTTTTCCATTGCGAGAGGGGCTTCATAAAGCGTTTCCACATCAAGGTTCTGAAGGACACATTTTGTAGGGACATTACAAAAAAGTGCAATTTTATCCCTGAGTCCCTGTTCAAGTTCATATTCTGTACGGCATACAATAATATCAGGCCTTATGCCCATGCCTTGCAGTTCTTTTACACTAGCCTGTGTAGGTTTTGTTTTCATTTCCCCTGATGCATGAAGATATGGAATAAGGGTAACATGTATAAGGATAGCATTTCCGTGGCCTATGTCATGCTGGAACTGTCTTATTGACTCAAGGAAAGGCTGGCTCTCAATATCACCGACAGTACCTCCTACTTCAATAATGGCAATTTGTGTTTCTTTGCAGCCATCATTACGGTAAAAGCGGCTTTTAATTTCATTGGTAATATGTGGGATTACCTGTACAGTGCCTCCGCCATAATCGCCACGGCGTTCTTTGTTTAGAACAGACCAGTACACCTTGCCTGTAGTTACATTTGATTGTTTTGTAAGGCTTTCATCAATAAAACGTTCATAATGCCCAAGGTCAAGGTCTGTTTCAGCACCGTCATCTGTAACGAATACCTCGCCATGCTGTACAGGGTTCATTGTACCTGGGTCAATATTTATATATGGGTCGAATTTCTGCATTGTAACGCTATATCCACGCATTTTAAGCAGTCTGCCAAGAGAAGCAGCAGTTATTCCTTTGCCGAGACCCGATACAACTCCTCCAGTAACAAACACGTATTTGACCGCCATTTAGTTTGTCCTCCTTGTATTATATTTTTAACAATATTTTTATATTATAACGCATATGCTATGTTGTGTTCAATCATTTTTTAAAATTTATAATATCTGTTAAAGTAACCTGGTTACTATTGGCAGATAATGTATATAATTCCTGGTTATCAGTACAACATATAAATAAACAGCTTATAAATTTAATTTAGGACGTATTTTTACTTAAAAATGCTATTTTTGTAGGTTTTTTATTAAAAATATAGAAAATTCAAATATTATTCATATGATAATATATTGATTTATCTGTAAGCTAGCTTTATAATGTGAAAGTATAGCACTTTGGGCATATTTGGAATTTATTTCCATAAAATGCTGCTGGCATACCTTGAAAAAAGATGAAGGAGGCGTAATTTTGGAAAATAATAATAACAGGCAGGACCCTAAGAAAAGCCAGAATAAGAGGAGTATTATAATCTGCCTTATAGCTGCACTTGGAGTGTTCCTTGTATTTTCATTTATGAACAGCCAGGTGGAAAAAGCATCAAATAAAGAGATAACATATGATGAATTTATTAAAATGCTTGAAGATGGCATTGTGAAAGAAGTAGTTCTTTCATCAGATAAGATTGAGATAATACCTGTCTCACAAAACAGTGGCCTTTATGAAATTACTTATTATACAGGTGTTATATCAATGGATTATAACCTTGTTGAAAGACTGGATAGTGCTGGTGTTAAATTTTCAAAAGAAATTTCAAATGGTTCATCAAGTATTTTATATATGATAGTTACAACATTGCTGCCTATATTGCTTTTATGGGGCGGGCTGTTCTTTATATTCCGCATGATGTCAAAAGGTTCAGGCGGCGTTATGGGAGTTGGAAAGAGCAATGCAAAGATGTATGTACAGAAAGAAACAGGTGTTACATTTAAAAATGTGGCAGGACAGGAAGAGGCGATGGAATCACTTACTGAGCTTGTTGATTTCCTGCACAATCCTAAAAAATACTCTGACATAGGTGCAAGGCTTCCTAAGGGTGCACTTCTTGTAGGACCTCCAGGAACGGGTAAAACATTGCTTGCAAAAGCAGTAGCAGGAGAGGCAGGAGTACCGTTTTTCTCACTGTCAGGTTCAGACTTTGTTGAAATGTTTGTTGGTGTAGGTGCATCAAGGGTAAGGGATTTATTTAAACAGGCACAGTCAATGGCGCCGTGTATTATTTTTATAGATGAGATTGATGCGGTCGGAAAAAGCCGTGATACACAATATGGTGGTGGAAATGACGAGCGTGAACAGACACTTAACCAGTTGTTGTCTGAAATGGATGGTTTTGACAGTTCAAAGGGTCTTGTAGTGCTTGGTGCTACAAACAGGCCGGAGGTACTTGACAAGGCACTTTTAAGGCCAGGGCGTTTTGACAGAAGGATAATTGTAGAAAAGCCAGACCTTAAAGGCAGGGTTGATATATTAAAAGTACATGCTAAAGATGTACTTATGGATGATTCTGTTGACTTTGACGCAATAGCGCTTGCAACAAGTGGTGCAGTTGGTTCTGACCTTGCCAATATGATTAATGAAGCAGCAATTATGGCAGTAAGGGCTGGAAGAAGGGCAGTAAGCCAGTCTGATTTATTTGAGGCTGTTGAAGTGGTAATAGCAGGCAAAGAAAAGAAAGACAGGATACTTGGCAAAGAAGAGAAGAGGATTGTTGCATACCATGAAATAGGACATGCGCTTGTGGCAGCACTCCAGAAAAACTCAGAACCAGTACAGAAGATTACTATTGTACCAAGGACAATGGGGTCATTAGGTTATGTTATGCAGGTTCCAGAAGAAGAAAAATATCTTATGAGCAAAGAAGAGATACTTACACGAATAGTATCACTTTTTGGTGGGCGTGCGGCAGAACAGATTGTATTTAACTCAATAACCACAGGTGCTTCCAATGATATAGAAAAGGCAACACAGCTTGCCAGGGCAATGGTAACACAGTATGGAATGACTGAGAAGTTTGGCATGATAGGTCTTGAATCTGTAGAAGGTAAATATCTTGACGGGCGTACAGTATTAAACTGTGGTGATGCCACAGAAGCAGAAATAGACCAGGAAGTTATGCGTATACTGAAAGAGTGTTATAATAAAGCGGAAGGTTTTCTTGCAGGTGACAGGGATGCACTTGACAGCCTGGCAGAATTCCTTATTGAACATGAAACAATTACTGGTAAAGAGTTTATGAAAATATTCCGCAAAGTCAAAGGTATTGAAGAACCAGAAGGCGATAATTACAATATGCTTGTACTGGACATTGATGGTACTCTTGTTGGTTCAGATAAAACAATATCAGAAAAAACAAGGGAAGCTATAATTAAGGCACAACAGCGTGGGAAAATAGTTGCAATCGCATCTGGGCGTTCTATTGCAGGAATAAGAAAAACAGCTTCCAATATTTCACTTGAACAGTATGGGGGCTATGTAATTGCATATAATGGTACTACTGTAGTAAATTGTAAAACAGGTGAATGTATATATAACCAGATGGTGCCAAAGGAACTTGTTAAACCAGTGTATGAAGCTGCTAAGAGGGTAAATGCAGGTATAGTAGTATACAATGATAATACAAAAGAAATGATTTCAGGTAATGGGCTTAATGAGTATATAAAAATTGATGCAGAAGCATGTAATGTTACAATAAATGAGGTTTCTGATTTTGTTAAGGCAATAAATTTCCCATTTAATAAATTCCTTTTAAGTGGAAAACCTGAACATATGGCAGAAGTAGAAAAGATTATGGCTAAAGAATTTGGTGACAGGTTAAATGTCTTCAGGTCGGACCCTTTCTATGTTGAACTTCTTCCAAGATATGTAGATAAAGGTGTTGCAGTTGAAAAGCTTGTCAAACATCTTGATATACAACGTGAGAAGGTTATCTGCATAGGTGACAGTTACAATGACCTGCCAATGCTGCGTTTTGCAGGAATGGGTGTTGCAATGGGCAATGCACAGCAGGAGGTTAAGGAAATGGCAGATTATGTTACAGCATCAAATGATGAAGACGGAATTGTAAATGTTATAGATAAATTTATGACACCAAAACCTGAAGAAAAAGATACAAAAAAAGAAGAAATTAAAGAATTAACAGAAAACTAATACTTTAACCTGGTTTTATGGCTGGTGCATTAATTACATGTACCAGCCAGTATTTTCTTTATTTGGGAGGGATTGATATGTTAAAACTTATTAAACGTTGTCCAGAGTATGTTTATGGATATAAAGAGTATTGCCAGGAGGCATTTGGACACAATGTTATATATTTCCGTCCAGTAAATCCAGAATTAATTGATGATGGCTGGTTTGAAAGGACTAAAGAGTGGTATGATAAAAGAAATATTTAATTTTCAAACACCTACTTGATATAGAGGACTCTTTTTTGTATAATATTTATAATTTTAAACGGTTGGAGGAAATATGTTTGATTTAGAGGAGGAGTTAAAGAAATTGCCTGCAAAGCCAGGAGTATACCTTATGCATGATAAAACAGATGCAATTATTTATGTAGGCAAGGCAATAAGCTTAAAGAACCGTGTGCGGCAATATTTCCAGGCAGGCCGTAATGTAACCCCAAAGATAGAAAGAATGATATCACAGATAGACCATTTTGAATATATAATAACAGATTCAGAAGTTGAGGCACTTGTACTAGAAAGCAACCTTATAAAAGAACACAGGCCAAAATACAATACAATGCTTAAGGATGATAAAAATTATCCATATATAAGGGCAACTATAGAAGAAGACTATCCAAGGCTGTTATATTCAAGGGAGCAGAAACGTGATAAAAGCAAGTATTTTGGTCCATTTACAAGTGCTGGTGCTGCTAAAGATACTTTGGAACTTGCGCATAAAATATATAAAATAAGGACTTGCAGAAGAGTTCTTCCAAGGGATATAGGGAAAGAAAGGCCATGTCTGGATTACCATATAGGACAGTGTGATGCACCATGCCAGGGAAAAATATCAAAAGAAGAATATAATGAAAACTTTAAAAAAGCACTTAAACTTATTGGCGGAGATTATTCAGAGGTTATAGAATATCTTAAAGAAAAAATGATGCAGGCATCTGAAAGCCTTGCCTTTGAAGAAGCAGCAGGATACAGGGACCTGATATCAAGTGTAAAAAAGATGTCTGTAAAACAGAAAGTTACAGATTTCAATGGGCAGGACAGGGATATTATAGCACTTGCAAGAACTTTGGAAGAAGCTGTAGTGCAAGTGTTTTTTGTGCGTGAAGGAAAACTTATAGGACGTGACCATTTCCACCTTAATGGTACTTATGGTGAAAAGGAAGAGGATATATTACAAGATTTTATTAAACAATTTTATGCAGGAACACCTTTTATTCCCCGTGAAGTCATGGTAGAATATAATATAGCTGACAGTGGTCTTATTGAACAATGGCTGGCTGGCAAGAGAGGCGGCAAGGTAAAGATAATTATACCTAAAAAAGGCAGTAAAGAACGTCTTGTAGAACTTGCACATAAAAATGCAGCACTTGTGCTTACACAGGATATGGAAAGGATTAAAAGGGAAGAACAGCGTACTATTGGTGCTATGGGTGAAATATGTTCATGGCTTGGCATACCTTATGTACCACGTATCGAATCATATGATATATCCAATATAAATGGTTTCCAGTCTGTAGGCTCTATGGTAGTATTTGAAGATGGAAAGCCTAAACGGAGTGATTACCGTAAATTTAAGATAAAAACAGTTAAAGGCCCTGATGATTACGCAAGTATGTATGAGGTACTTACAAGAAGGTTCAGGCATGGCATTGAAGAAACAGAAGAACTCAAGGAAAAAGGCCTTATTAAAGAAGTGGGAAGTTTTACACGTTTTCCAGGACTTATAATGATGGACGGCGGTAAAGGGCAGGTCCATATAGCACAAAAGGTACTAGGAGAGCTCAGTCTTGATATTCCTGTATGTGGAATGGTTAAAGATGACAAGCACAGAACCAGGGGGCTTTTTTTCGAGGGACATGAACTTCCAGTTAAAGTGGATAGTGAAGGCTTCTATCTTATGACAAGGATACAGGATGAAGTCCACAGGTTTGCAATAGAGTACCACCGTTCCCTAAGAAGCAAAGAACAGGTAAAGTCAGTCTTAGATGATATAAACGGCATAGGTGGAAAAAGAAGGAAAGCACTTATGAAGCATTTCCAGTCTATAGAAGCCATAAGAAATGCACAAGTAGAGGAAATTGCACAAGTAGAAGGTATGAATGAGAACGTAGCAGTAAATGTATATAAGTTTTTCCACGAAGATTAATAAAAACTGGGAACCAGTGTGCCAGCTAAGTTGTGGTCTTTACTGGTGTCCTTAGGTATTACATTAAATTTTTGTTAACTAAAAACAGCATATATAAAAGGAGGATAATATGCAGAACGGAACGTATAGTGTACCATTAAAGGAACTTATTGAACAGCTGGATTTAGAAAATTGTACTCCAGACATTGACACAGAGAAGGTACTTATTACACAAAATGAGGTAAACCGTCCAGCTTTACAGCTGGCTGGATATTTTGATTACTTTGATTCTAACAGGATACAAATAATCGGTCATGTAGAACATACGTATATGCAGCAGAAAGGTATGGAACACAGTCTTAAGATGATAGAAAAAATAATGGCAGGAAGTGCAGAATCATCAAAGCCTCCATGTATTATTTACTGCAGGGAGATATGGATTGAAGAAGAAATAATAAATCTTGCTAATCATTATGAAGTGCCTATATTAAGGACTAAAAAGGCTACATCGCCATTTATGGCAGAAATAATACGCTGGGTTAATGCAGAACTTGCGCCAAGGTGTTCAATACATGGAGTTCTTGTCGATATATATGGTGAAGGAATACTTATAATGGGTGAGAGCGGCATAGGAAAATCAGAAGTAGCCCTTGAACTTATACATAGGGGGCACCGTCTTGTATCAGATGATGTGGTTGAAATAAAAAGAATTAATGATAAATCACTTATTGGTTCATCACCAGGAATTACAAGGCACTTTATTGAACTCCGAGGTATAGGTATTGTAAATGCAAAGTCACTTTTTGGTGTAGAAAGTGTAAAAGATGAGCAGGAGATTGACCTTGTAATAAAACTTGAGGAGTTTAATAAAGAACAGGATTATGACAGGCTGGGGCTTGAGGAACAGTTTATAGAATTTCTTGGTAACAAAGTAGTATGCCATTCTATTCCAATCAGGCCTGGAAGGAACCTTGCTGTTATATGCGAGTCAGCAGCAGTAAACCACAGGCAGAAGAAGATGGGATACAATGCAGCACTGGAGCTTTATAACCGTGTAACAAGTAATCTTTCGGGTAATAATAAAAACTAATGAATGTTTATGTCATAATGTAATAGTGACAAGAAATGAGGATAAAATATGTTATTTGTAAAATCAGATGAGCTTAAAACAGGTATGAGGCTGGCGAAACCTATATACAATAAGAACGGGGTTATGTTATACGAGAGGAATACAAGGCTTACAAGCCATGGTATAGTAAGTATACAGAATTTCGGGCTGATTGGCATATATATTCTGGAAGCTGCTGAACCTGTGCCGCCAATGACAGAAGATGACATTGAATTTGAGAGGTTCCAGGCTATGTCTGTATTTTCAATAAAAGACATACTGGATTCTGTCAGCAAAAAGAAAGAGCCAAAAGAACTATACCAGTTTGCTAATAAAATAATAAAAAGCTATGGCTCACTCCACAGAAAAATAAATTTTATACAAAATATCAGAAGCAAGGAAGATTATGTGTATAAACATTCCTTAAACACAGCTATACTTAGTGCAATGATGGCATATAAACTTAATATGGAATTTAAAAAGCAGCTTGATGTAGTAGTTGCCGCATTGCTCCATGATGTAGGTACTCTTATTATACCTATAAATTTAAGGCATAAAAACAAAGCTGACCTTTCAGAGGAGGAACTTAAGAAAGTAAACACATACCATCTGGCGGCAATGCAGATGTTTACTAAGAACAAGGATTTAGATATTGATATTGTTAAGATGGTAACAGATATAATAAAACAGCTGCATCCAGATATAGTAAAAGATGGTGAGATGCCAGATATAATGCCTCTGGGTGCAGAAATATTAAAAGTTGCATATGTATATGATATGATGACAGCAATGAATTTTGAAGAAGAACCACATTCTGAAATAGTTGCAATAAGACATCTTATGGGTGATGAAACAGCATATAACCCAGATGTAGTGGATGCGCTTCTTTCAAGTATAAATATACTGCAGCCAGGCACATGTGTAGAACTTACAAACGGTGACAGGGCACTGGTAATAACAGCTAATAATATTAATGTCCTTGAGCCATTTGTGCTGTCATTTAAGGACAACAGGATACACAATCTTGGTGATTCAAGGATAGCAAAAGAAATGCAGATTAAAGATATTATGAAGACAATGGATAACAGGCATGTTGTAGATAATGACCTGCTTGCCCAGTATACAGGCAACACAATCCATATGGGAGATAAATTAGAAAACAAGAGTTATTAAACTGGAGGTTTAGATGTTTATTATAGCAGGACTTGGCAATCCAGAAAGAAAATATGATGGTACAAAGCACAATATAGGTTTTTCTGCTATTACTGCACTGTCAGATGCATATAATATACCAGTTAATACCAGGGAGCATAAGGCTTTGTGTGGAAAGGGATATATTGAGGGGCAGAAGGTTTTACTTGCAATGCCTCTCACATATATGAACCTTAGTGGTGAAAGCATAAGAGAACTTGTAGATTATTATAAAATCAATCCAGAGGAAGAACTTATAATAATATATGATGATATTAACCTGGCACCAGGAAAACTGCGCATACGTGCCAAAGGCAGTGCAGGAGGGCATAATGGCATTAAAAATATAATTACGCATATTGGAAGCCAGTCTTTTTACCGTATACGGATAGGTGTAGGGGAGAAGCCAGAAGGATGGGACCTGGCAGATTATGTATTAAGCAGGTTTAACAGGGAAGATGAACCTGTAATACGTGAGGCACTTCAGGATACCGTAGAAGCGTGTAAAGTGATTATGCTTGAAGATATAAGGACTGCAATGAATAAATTTAATTAATGGAGGAAAATATGGAAACGTTGCTTGCACCCCTTGGTGAAATTAATGCATTCAGGGAAGCTGTGGAATGTATTGGCAATAATAAATTGCCAATACATATTTCAGGCTGTATGGATACACAAAAGTGCCATTTTATATACGGGTTGTCACAAGGAATCCAGTGGAAAGTAATTATAACACAGAATGAAATACAGGCAAGAAAAATTGCAGAAGATTATCGCATATTTGACAGAAATGTACTATACTATCCGTCAAAAGATGTGATTTTTTATAGTGCGGATATCCATGGAAGTGCAATAAGTGTTGAGAGACTTAAAGTAATTAAGGCACTTATAAAAGAAGAATGTGGTACAGTTATTACTACAATGGATGCAGGAATGGAACTTGTAGCTTCACTTGATACATTTGCAAAGGCTGTACGTATAATAAAAGAACAAGATATAGTTGATATAGATAAACTTACAGAACATCTTGTTTCAATTGGCTATGAGCGCCAGTACCAGGTAGAATCGCCTGGTGATTTTTCTGTAAGGGGAGGAATTATAGATATTTTTCCAGTAACGGAAGAATGCCCTTTCCGTATTGAATTATGGGATGATGAAGCAGATACAATACGTTCATTTGATGTTGAAAGCCAGCGTTCCATTGAGAGGACAGGTACTATTGAGATATTTCCAGCATCAGAAATAATGCTGTCTGATGAAGAATTGCGTACAGGCCTGGAAAATATTGAGAAAGATTATATAAAGACCCTTGGCAGGTTCAGGGATGAAAAGAACAATAACGCAATGAACAGGCTTAAAGACAGGATAGGCGAAATCAGGGAAACTCTTGAAATGTACCATGGACGTATTGGCATGGAAAGTTTTATAAAATATTTTGGAATACAGGCAGAATCTTTTTTTGATTATTTTGACAAAGAAAATACAGTGTTTTTTATAGATGAGCCAGCACGCTGCCTTGAGAAAATGGAAACTGTTGAAACAGAGTTCAGGGACAGTATGGAGAGCAGGCTTGAGAAAGGTGATATACTGCCAGGACAGACAGATATACTATACCCTGCTGCATCAGTAGATGCACTGGTTGCCAGAAAAAGGTGTGTATATATTACAACACTTGGCATACTTCCTAAAAGCATTACAGTAAAAGAACAGTTTAATGTAATGGTACAGACAGTAGGTTCATATAATAAACATTTTGAACTGCTGGTTGAAGATTTAAAAAAATGGCGTACAGAAGGCTGCCGTGTACTGCTGCTGTCAGGTTCGAGGATACGTGCAGAACGCCTAAGCAAAGATATTAATGAATATGATATACCTGCATTTTACAGGGAGAATATGAACCAGGAGCTTAAGGCAGGCCAGGTTATGGTATCTTATGGACAGCTGCATAAGGGATTTATGTATACACAACAGAAATTTGTAATAGTTACTGAAGGAGATATATTTGGCATCAGAAAGAAGACACGCAAGAAACATAAAAATTATGATGGCAAATCAATCCAGAGCTTTAATGAGTTAAATGTTGGTGACTATGTAGTACATGAAAACCATGGGCTTGGAATATACAAGGGTATAGAGAAACTGCGTGTAGACAATATTACAAAAGATTTTGTAAAAATAGAATATGGGGATGGCGGTAACCTGTATGTGCCTGTTTCGGGTCTTGATGTACTACAGAAATATGCAGGGCAGGAAGCAGTAAGGACACCAAAACTGAATAAATTAAATTCTACAGAGTGGAAAAAGACAAAATCAAAAGTTAAAGGTGCAGTTAAAGATATTGCTAAGGAGCTTGTTATGCTCTATGCAGAGCGGCAGCAGAGGCAGGGGTTCCAGTTCAGTCCTGACACAGTGTGGCAGAAAGAGTTTGAAGACTTATTTCCATTTGAGGAAACACAAGACCAGCTTGACGCAATAACTGCAACAAAGAAAGATATGGAAAGCAGTAAAGTTATGGACCGGCTTATATGTGGTGATGTTGGTTATGGCAAGACAGAGATTGCAATAAGGGCAGCATTTAAGGCTGTAAATGATGGAAAACAGGTTGCATTCCTTGTACCAACAACAATACTTGCACAGCAGCATTACAATACGTTAAAAGAACGTCTTGGTGATTTCCCTGTAAGTGTAGAGATGCTTTCCAGGTTCCGTACGCCTGCACAGCAGAAGAAAGCTATATCTATGCTAAAGAAAGGGCAGGCGGATATAGTAGTTGGGACACACAGGCTTTTATCTAAAGATGTAACTTTTAAAAATCTAGGACTTCTTATTGTTGATGAAGAACAGCGTTTTGGTGTGACACACAAAGAAAAAATAAAACAGATGAAAGGTGATGTAGATGTACTTACATTAAGTGCAACACCTATTCCAAGGACACTCCATATGAGCCTTGTGGGCATAAGGGATATGAGTGTGCTTGAAGAGCCGCCAGTTGACAGGCTTCCTATACAGACATTTGTAATGGAAAATAATAGTGAAATAATAAGGGAAGCAATAAACAGGGAATTGTCAAGGGGAGGCCAGGTATTCTATGTTTATAACAGGGTGCAGCATATTGATGAAGTAGCATCAGAAATTGCAAAACTTGTGCCAGATGCGGCAGTAGCATTTGCACATGGACAGATGAGTGAGCGCCAGCTTGAGAAAATAATGCTCTCATTTATAAATGGTGAGATAGATGTGCTTGTTTCAACTACAATTATAGAGACAGGTCTTGATATTTCTAATGTAAATACAATAATTATAGATAATGCAGACCAGATGGGACTGTCGCAGCTGTACCAGCTCAGGGGAAGGGTTGGACGTTCAAACCGTACAGCATATGCGTTCCTTATGTATAAAAGGGATAAGATGCTTAAAGAAATAGCAGAAAAAAGGCTTGCAGCAATTAAAGAATTTACAGACCTTGGTTCAGGAATAAAGGTTGCAATGCGTGACCTTGAGATAAGAGGGGCTGGTAACCTGCTAGGGGCAGCACAATCTGGACATATGGAAGCAGTCGGTTATGACCTTTATTGTAAAATGTTAAATGATGCTGTATGTATGCTTAAAGGAGATAAAAAAACTGGAAGTGAATTTGAAACATCCATTGACCTGGCAGTAAATGCATTTATATCTAATACTTATATAAAAAGTGAATTCCAGAAGCTTGATATGTATAAACGCATTGCATGTATTGAAACAGTAGAAGAGTATTCTGATATGCAGGATGAACTTACAGACAGGTTCGGGGATATTCCTGTGGCAACAGAAAATTTGTTAAGGATAGCACTTTTAAAAGCGGATGCACACAAATCTTATATATCACAGATAGTCCAGAAATCTGATGGAATAAGGTTTTATCTATATAGTGGTGTAATATGGAAACCGGCAGGAATTGAAAAAATGTTAGGACAGTACCAGGGACTTGTTAAGTATGTCCAGGCTGATGAGCCATACTTTAATTATCTTGTAGGCAAAGAAGATGAGACAAAGCCTGTAACCAGACATTATGCGTCATCAGCAAAAAGTGGTTTAAAGAAAAAGAAATTACTTACAGCAGATGATATTTTTCATATTGTTGAAGGAGTGATAAAAAGCATAGGAGGCCTCTATGAAGAAAAATAAATTTACAAGCTGTGTATTATGTATGCTTCTTGCAGTATCCTTTGTAATGCTTCCAGGATGCAGTAAAGGAAGTGGCACAACAAAAAGGGTGAAACTTGAAACAGGTGATATAAGTGACACATCTATAGTTATGAAAATTGGAAATGCTGGTGTTAAATACAGTGAAGTACGCAATTATTGTTATTTATTAAAATGCCAGTATGAATCAAATTTTGGCGGGGGAATCTGGGATTATAACCTGGGAGATAATGTTACAATAGGTGATGAAGCAAGGCAGGAAATAGCTAATCTTATTACACAGCTTAAAATTATAAGAAAAACTGCAGATGAAATGCAAGTAACACTTACATCGGATGAGAAAGATGAAGCAGTCCGCCAGGCAGAAGAAGTAGTAAATAATGCAAGTCCCAAAGATAAGAAATCATATTGTTTAAGTATCCAGAACATGTCTGCTATATATGAGGATAATATACTTGCAGAAAAGATGTTTTATGTAGCTACAGATGAAGCAGACACTGTTGTTACAGACGATGAGGCAAGACAGATAGATATACAGTATATAGAAATAATAACAAAGGGCAAAGACAGGAATGGTACTGAAATATCAATGAATGCTGCTACTAAAAAGGAAGCTGCAAAAAGGGCACAGAATCTTTTGAAGGCAGCCAGGAAATCAGATGATTTTCTTTCATTTGCAGAAGAAAATACAGATGCGGTAAATGCTAGTGCTACAATAGGCAGGAATGACAGTGTAATTGGACAGGCAGCAGCTAATGAGGCGTTTAAGCTGAAAAAAGGCAAGACTAGCAAGGTTATAGAAAGTGTGAGCAGTGATGGGACAATGGGTTATTTTATAATTTATTGTGTTGATAATAATAATGAGGATGCAACTTATGCAAGAAAAGAAGCTATAATAGAAGAAAGACAGACTACTATGTTTAAGGAGAAATATGCAGAGTGGCTTAAAGGGTGTGATGTCAATATAAGCCAGGCTTTCTGGGAAGAGTTTGAAATTTAGGCAATTTGCACAAAATATAATTCCAATATAAAGGCGGGGCTTGTGGGTGTTTGGAAATTAAATATTGTACAAATTATATGGCTCTGGAAGTTCCAAAATTTTACCCCCGGCAGCACGCTTCCGCTTGGATGGGATACGCAATGGTGCATAAAGCCCCAAATTCTTAATAGAAACAAGTGTTTCTATTAAGAATTAAATACGGGGCTTAAGCACCAGCGTCCCCATACAGCTGCCTTATGGTAAAATATTTGGAATTTGCCAGAGTAATATAATCTTTGTATAATTTCAATTTTCAAACGTCAATAAGTACTTTATTAACCACACACCCGTTTCATAAATTTTCATATAATAATTTCAATTTATCCTTTGAATGTGCCAATACGCAGGATTTCCGATGCCAGCTGCCAGTAATAATTCCACAAAAGGGGTACTTTAACCCCGCCAGTGCTTGTATCCTGTTTTAGGTTTTATAAAAGAAATAGCAATTTCTTTTATAAAACCAGGATACTATGCACTGCTGCGTGGGTTATCGTAGCGAAAGCGTACCCCTGTGTGGAATATTCTGGCAGCTGGCATGGAAACCGTCCATATTCACAAAAACGGATAATAGAATTATGCTTGTAATGTGAAATATTGGAATTTATTAAACAGATATGAATTGTTTGATTTTTACGTTTACATGGCAATTAATATTTGTTATACTTATTATTATTATATGAATGGCAGGTGATGTAGTGAAAGCGGAACATGTAAATCCTTTTATTATTTCAGTGTGCAAGATAATGAAAGATATGTGCATGCTGGATTTAAAAATAGGTAAGCCAGGTATTAAAAAAGGTGGTTATTTAGCAGACAGCTCACTTATTAAGTTAGGGCTGCTAGGAAACCTTACAGGTGAGGTTGTATTGAATATAAACCATGATACTGCACTTGGAATTGTTTCAAAGATGGTTATGATGCCTGTAGATTCTATAGATGAATTAGGCCAGAGTGCCATTTCTGAGTTAGGCAATATGATAGCTGGCAATGCTGCTACAGTATTTGCAAACAGTAGTATTATTATAGATATTACGCCGCCTTCATATATAGAAGGCCAGCAGTACCAGAATGATGGCAAAGAACTATTTAGCATACCATTTTCTTCTGAAATTGGTGATTTATCTATAGACATATTTTTTAATACATAATATTGTTGCAGCATATTAGGATAACAAGAATACAAAAGAGAGGTTTCATACCCTCTCTTTTAGCCTTGTAGAAAATTGCCACAGTTTTATGGAGGTAAATTATGGCAGGATACAGGAGATACCATAAAGAAGACAAAGTTTCATATTCGCTTGGAATAACACTTACATTTGAATTATTAAAATATAAAAAAGAATATGTAAATAAAATTTATATACATTCTGCTATTAAACAAGGGGATACATTAGATAAAATGGAATTATTATGTAAAGAGGCGGGCATTAAAATAGAATATACAGATAAGATATTTAATGTATTGTCACAAAAGGAGAATTGTTATGTAATAGGGGAATTTGTTAAATTCCAGGGGAAGCTTAAACAGGATGCACCACATATAGTTCTTGTGAACCCGTCAAATGCGGGTAATATGGGTACAATTATGCGCAGTTCACTTGGGTTTGGAATAAACCAGATAGCAATAATACGTGATGCAGTTGATGCATTTGACCCTAAGGTAGTAAGGGCGTCAATGGGGGCAATATTTTCAACAGATTTTGAGTATTTTGACAGTTTTAACGGGTATACTGGAAAATATGGCAGCAGTGACAGGGAACTTTATCCATTTATGCTGGATGCAAAGATAAGCCTGCATGATATAAACCCAGGCAAGAAATTTTCGCTTATATTTGGCAATGAAGCAGCAGGGCTTCCAGCAGAATTTGCAAGTGTGGGCACATCTGTAATTATACCACATTCAGCAGATATTGACAGCCTTAACCTGCCAATAGCAGCAAGTATAGCTATGTATGAAGCAACCAGACAGATATTTGGCAATACTGTAAAATAATATAAATTTGACAGGTCTGGTATAATAGTAACAAGTATAAAATTACAAGATTTTTAGAGAGGAAGGATATTAAATGGCAAAGATTGATATTATATCAGGTTTTCTTGGAGCAGGAAAGACAACATTAATTAAAAAGCTTATTTCAGAGGCTTTCCAGGGTGAGAAGCTTGTTATTATTGAAAATGAATTTGGAGAAATAGGCATTGACGGGGGATTTCTTAAGGAGTCTGGAATACAAATTACAGAGATGAACTCAGGCTGTATCTGCTGTTCACTTGTAGGTGATTTTAGTGAGGCATTAAAAGAAGTTCTTGCGGAATATTCACCTGACAGGGTTATTATAGAGCCTTCTGGTGTAGGGAAACTTTCAGATGTAATTAAAGCAGTTAAAAATACAGGCAGTTCTGTTGAAATAAATAGTACAGCCGTTGTCGTTGATGCATCTAAATGTAAAATGTATATGAAAAATTATGGTGAATTTTATAATAACCAGATTGAATATGCAGGTACAATTATACTTAGCAGGACACAGAAGATATCAGATGAAAAACTTGACACATGCCTTAAGATGATACATGAAAAGAATAGTGAAGCATCAGTTATAACAACTCCTTGGGATGATATAGATGGCAAGAAGATTTTAGAAGCAATGGAGAAAGTTAATTCACTTGAAAAAGAGCTTCTCGAAGAGCATCACCACCATGAAGACGGGGAAGAGTGCTGCCACCATCACCATGAAGACGGGGAAGAGTGCCATCACCACCATGAAGACGGAGAAGAGTGCCACCATCACCACCATGAAGACGGAGAAGAGTGCCACCATCACCACCATGAAGACGGGGAAGAGTGCCACCATCACCATGAAGATGGGGAAGAGTGCTGCCATCATCACCATGAAGATGGACACCATCACCACCACCATGCTGATGAGATATTTACAAGCTGGGGTGTTGAAACAGCTTATAAGTTTACAGAGGAAGAACTTAAGGATATTGTAAATAAACTTTCTACAGACAGCAAATATGGTGAAGTATTGCGTGCAAAAGGAATAGTAGCACCAGCTGAGGGTGAGTGGTTCCATTTTGACCTTGTGCCAGAAGAAACAGAACTTAGAAGAGGAGCTGCGGACTTTACAGGAAGGGTATGTGTAATAGGTTCAAAGCTTAACGGAGAAGCCATAAAAGAGTTGTTTCATGTGGTATAGCCATAGTAAGGAGAAATTAAGATGTTTGACAGGAAGAAAAAGGAAATGATGGTATATGTCATTATGGGCTTTCTTGAGGCGGGTAAAACAAGCCTTATACATGACCTTATAACAGATGATATGTTTGATGCCAGTTCCAAAACACTTATACTTGCATGTGAGGAAGGGGAAGAAGAATATACACAGCAAATCCTTGAAAAAGGGCTTGCAGTATGTGAATATATCGAAGATGAGGAGTCATTTAATGGCAAGGTTATAGAGAAGTTCTTAAAGAAGCACAGGCCAGACAGAATAATTATAGAGTATAATGGGATGTGGCCTGTAGCTCATATACCAGAAATTTATGACGGATTTGAAGAAATATGCTTTGATTCAGAAGTAATATTCCAGACAATAGATGTTGTTAATGATGAAACATTTGCGCTCTATATGAAAAATATGCCATCAATGATGGTAGAGCATTTTAAAATGGCACAGATGGTTATAGTAAACCGGTGCAGCCTTAATACTAGCAAGTCTGCAATCAGGGGAAGTATAAAAGCTGTTAATCCAGGTGTACAGATAGTATATGAATCAGAGGATGATGCGTTTTATGAAATGAAAGAAGAACTTCCATTTGATATAAATGCTGATGTTATAGAGATAACAGATGGTGATTTTGGATTATGGTATATTGATATGACAGAACACCAGGAGAATTACAATGGCAAGACATTAAAGGTAACTGGAATGATACAGAAGCCACCAGGGCTTCCAAATGGTTTTGCCATATTTGGAAGGTTTGCTATGACATGTTGTGCAGATGATGTACAATATATGGGATTTCTATGTAAAGCGGATAGCTGGAAAGAGTTTAAAAACCAGCAGTATGTTACAGTAACAGCCCGCATGGAATATAAATATATGGATGAATATGGAGAAGAAGGTCCTGTATTTTATGCAGAGGAAATAGTCCCGTCAGAAAAACCAGAAGAAGAACTTGTATATTTTAATTAATAATAAGAGGTATCTAGCTGGACAGGTTTCAGGTTTAAAACCTTATGAAAAAACAGACCCAGTTAAACAGAAGTTATACTTTACAAATTCATTGGCTCTGGCAATTTCAAAATTTTATCACTAAAAAATTATGATAGTAGTCCTATATAGTTGTTTTTTGGTAAAATATTTGAAATCTGGCAGAGCCATATTATTTGAATAACAGAAATGCTATTGCCAGCCATATAAATGCAATTCTTAATAAACTTTTGTGTGCTTTATCTTTCTTAAGTTGTGACTAAATAAGATTTTATTATGCTTTGTTGCTCATTGGTGATACAATATAATTATTATTTATGTGAACATCCGGACCACGGTTTACAAAAGGACAATAAAGTGTATGTGGAGTATATGAGAAAGATACTAGAATATCTTGATACTTATATGCCTTTAAAATAAAAGATTAAAAAGAAAGATAAAAAACTATAGTTTTATATTTGTAAGCCAGATACCTTGCACAATAACTGGCAGGTATCTGTTTTTTATATAATGTGGCCATATTTATTTTACTTATACACAAATGAAAAATTTAAAACGTATCAGAAAATGTTTCATAAATTGTCCTGGTTATAACTACTGCAAACGGACCAAGTACAATTCCTGCAATTCCAAATATTTTAAGCCCGATGTATATTGAGACAAGCATAAAAAATGGAAGTATATCCATATTGCCGCCAAGCAGTTTTGCTTCAAGGATTTCGCGTACAAATATAGTTATAACATATGCAGCAAAAAGGATTGCAGCATAAGCAAAATTATTGTGGAAAATATAATATATACCAACAGGACATAAAATCATACCACTTCCAAGTACAGGAAGTGCATCAAAAAGTGATATTAGCAGCCCTATAAGTATAAAATACGGATTTTTAATAACCATAAAAGCAATGCTGCATACAAACCAGTTTGCGCATATTATTATTCCCTGTGATTTAAGATAGCCAAGCCCTGTTTCCTTAAGTGTGTGCATTATCTTATGTAAGTATTTATAAAAGTTGCTTTTTGCATATGCATTATGGATTTTATCCATATCCCTGCATAGTATTATCATACTGATTACTATTATAAATATAAGCATCATAACACGTGCAAATACACTTACACACCCAGAAAAAATCTGTCCTGCATTATTAACTATTTTATCAATATACCCTGTCTGGAGGACAGATATCTTTTCATTGGCGAAATTTAGTGCAGTGCCATCTTGTACGCTGAGATAATAGTCAATACAGTTACAGCACTTTTCCAGGCAGTTATAAAATAAACTGCTGTAAAGCTGGTAGTATACAGGGAAATTGTTAATTAATAACTGCAGCTGCCTGCATATAAGCCATATAACTAATATAAAAGCACCAGATGCTGATACAAAGAAGCCTGTAAGTACACTTCCATATGAAAACCAGACAGGAAGTCCACATTTTTTAATTAAGAAATTAATTGCAGGAAACAGCATCCTCATAAATAAATATGCTGCTATAAATGGAAAAACCATTGGCAGGATGTATTTAAATGAAAGACATACAACAGCTGTTATTAGTGTGAGTATAAAAATATTTTTAAAAAGGGAACGGGTATGCATAAATCATCCTCCATTGTAAAATTACTTTACATTATAAATAATTTCCAAAACAATAAAAATTTGTAGAAAATTGCAGATAAAAACTGAAATATTTAACAGCTTTAACAATATTGTCTGCAAAAGAAATGGCAATATTCACAATAGAAAATTACAATATATGTTATATAAACTAACAGTATGAAAATATATTAAAAGGATATAATATTTATATATCAGTTTTGTATACCTTTATTATTACACTGGATTTTATTAAATAAAAATACAACAGAAATGAGGGATAATAATGGAAAATAAAAATATTACTGATAAAAAACAGGCATACAGCCTGCATGGAAGCATTAATAGCAATGATATAAAAATGACCACAAAAGATTATGAAAGGAAACTAGAAACAGAGAGAAAACTAGCTGGTTACCAGGAACAGATGAGCCAGTTAACCGACAGGATTGCTTCAAAAAGTTTCCAAGGCTGATATTAATATATAACATTTAGCTTATGCTAAGATACAATGTAAATGCCAGAGGGTGCATTGTATCTTAGTTTTTTTGTGTTGTTCAAATAAAAATAACGTGGTACAATATACTAAATATATACAAGAAGATATAGTATAGAAAATACATTTAATCCAGTAAAAAACGATGTCTAATATGTATTAAATTTCATTTCAGGAAAAATGTAAAACCATCATTTTTCAAAAGCGGATTTGTCCGTTATATTATGTGAGCCGTGTAAAATCCGGCAAGGGGGATTAATATGGAAAATATAGAAAAATATCTGGCAGATGGATTTTGGAAAGACCATTATAGTGAAGAGATTAAAAAAAACAAGAATGGGGAATTATATGTACCATTAAAATATCTTGAACAAGAAAGCAATATAGTTATTTTTGACCATAATGTAGATTGTGAGCCATTTGCTTATATGAAAAATTTGAATGAAGCCAGTTTTTGTAACTGCAAGTTATCAAATATAAGTATTCTGGCTAAAATACCATATCTTAAAAGGCTTAGTTTTACAAATTGTACTTTTGATGGTGAAGGTCTGGCAGCACTTTCTAAAGCACCAGCACTTTCAAGGATAAATTTGAACCGTATGAGTGCAGAAGGTTTGCTGGAATTAAAGGGAATAAAGACGTTAAAAAGGCTTAATCTTGGAAATGTAACAGATATCAAACCAGAAGATATAACTGTGTTTAAAAATCTGCGTACTCTTGAAATTGATAATATGGATTTACATGATTGTTCATTTATTGGAGAGCTGCCAGAATTAAGAATACTTGATTTAAACCGTCATAGCCTGGATAACCTGGATTTCCTTAAAATGCTTCCAAACCTGGTTAAATTCCGTCTTTTAAAACCAGCAGCAAATGAAGAAGGTCTTATTGGATTAAATAAGTTTCCAAGCCTTAAAGAATTTATTTATCCTGTAAAAGATTTATCATTATATAAAGGTTGTGAAAAACTGAAGGAACCAGGTATTTCACCAAAGACTACAGGAGGATTTGAAGTATTCAAAGGAAGTAAAGTGGAATGTTTTATTATTTGTGGAAGCACTTCAAATGAACAGGTTAATTATATAGCAAAAGAAATGAAAAGGCATTGTAAAATTTATTCATATGGACGCCAGTCTTAAAGTATGTCTAAAAATTTGGACATTAAAAAATCCATAAATTTATTAACCCTGGCAATTTAAAAACAGATTTTAAATATGCCAGGGTATTCTGCCCAGATAGAAACCAAAGTTTTGTCTTATGCCTGGTTTATTTTTATATAAAATAACAGTAAACAATTTTTACCAGGACCATAAAAATATATTGTATGGAATAACAGGTTATATATGGAAATTAAAGAGTATATTGAAAAGCAGCAGGTTAATTATTTTACACAAGGCGGCTATTGAAAAACGCCAGTGCTTAGCCATTGTATTTTAAGGGGTTATGCACTGCTGCGTTTTTCATTAAGCGGGAGCGTGCCGCATGGTGTAAAATAATTAACTGCTGCTTTCCAAAAACCTGTATTTTTACATTTTAAACCTGTATCCAACCCCCCATATTGTTTCAATATATTGTGGTTTAGCCGTTGACTCCTCGATTTTCTCACGTATTTTTTTAATATGTACAGTAACAGTTGCAATATCCCCAACGGATTCCAGTTCCCATATTTCTTTAAAAAGTTCTTCTTTAGAATAAACGTGGTTAGGGTTTTGTGCAAGGAATGCCAGCAAATCAAACTCTTTAGTAGTAAAGTTTTTTTCTTCACCATTAATATAAACACGGCGTGCAGTCCTGTCAATCTTAAGCCCACGTATTTCAATGATTTCATTTTCCTTAGTACCAGCAGCTGTAAGACGTTTATAACGTGAAAGATGTGCCTTTACCCTTGCAACAAGTTCACTAGGGCTGAAAGGTTTAGTCATATAATCATCAGCGCCAATTCCTAGCCCTCTTATTTTGTCAATATCATCCTTTTTGGCAGAAACAATAATAATAGGAGTATTCTTTTTCTCCCTGATAAGGCTGCATATTTCAAACCCGTCCATACCAGGAAGCATAAGGTCAAGGATAATAAGGTCAAAATCCTCATCAATCGCATGTGCTGCACCAGAACTTCCATCAGATTCTATAACTACTTCAAAATCACTTAATTCCAGGTAATCTTTTTCAAGTTCTGCAATAGAAGATTCATCTTCAATAATAAGTATTTTATTCATAAATATTCCTCCATAACCAATAGTTAATTTTTAATTATTTTATATTCTGTTACTGTTCTTTTTCTTAAGCGTAAAATATATAGAAGTACCCTTGCCAGAAGTGCTTGAAGCCCATATCCTTCCATTGTGGTCTGATATAATTTTTTGTACAATCGCAAGCCCAAGCCCGCTTCCCCCTTTAGAAGAATTGCGTGAAGCATCAGCCCGGTAAAAATGGTCAAATATAAAAGGAAGGTCTCTTTTATCAATTCCAGGACCATTATCAGATATTTCTATCTGTATAAATTCCTCCTGTGCTTTTGGTGGTATTACATCTGTGCCATCTGCATTAATCTGGCGGTATAGTGGAGGGGAAACAGGAGGCGGGATAACATCTTTAATTGTTATCTTTACAATACCCTCACTTTTATCCATATATTTAACAGAATTACCGGTAATATTGTTAATAACACGCTTAAGCTGTTCAGGGTCAGCTGTTATAAAAGTATCTGGGGAAGTATAGTTTTCATATATAATTTTAATATTATGTGATTCCAGGTCAAGCGAAATATCATCAATACAGTCATCAAAATATACGCCAACATTTAAAATAGTAAAATTATATGGAAGTGCATTTTGTTCTATTTTGGCAAAAAGTGATAATTCATCTACCAGGTAAGTCATATCTATAACTTTGGCAATAATTGTCCTTAGGTACTTATCCTGTTTATCAGGAGTTGCTGCCACACCATCAAGAAGACCCTCAGCGTAACCTTTAATTGCTGTAATAGGAGTCTTTAAATCATGTGATATACTGCCCATCATCTCACGTGTATCTTGTTCATATTTTATTCTTTCTTCAAGTATTGATTTCAAGCGTATGCGCATTTCTTCAAAATCACGGCAAAGTTCACCAATTTCATCAGAAGATATTACCCGCACAGGGCTGTCAAGGTTTCCAGCACCTATCTGCATTGTAGCAATATGAAGTATATTTAATGGTCTGGCTATACTATGGTAGAGCCAGAGTATAAGCACCATTCCTGTTAAAACAATAATTGAAAAGAAATAAAACAAAATTTTAAAAACAGAGTCTTTCCAGTAAGGTATAAGCTTTGATAAATCAGTTATAAGAAAAACCTGTCCTTCAGTATTATCTGTAAAATAAAAATCTTTTTCACGTATAAGAAAGGAATTTTGTGTGTTAATACATATATTATTATTATTTCCTTCTGTATACTCTGTAAAATATGGAAGTGAAGGGACTTTTTCATAACATTTATTATCACCAATATAACATTCATTTCTACCATGCCTTACAACAATAAAAGTATCCCTGGTTGCGAGGTTATTTGTAAGCATATCAAGAATATCTTTATCAAGAAGTTCATCTGGATGGTGGTCTGCAATACCTGCAACAGCATTAAAATCTTCAAGTGCTATACTGTATAAAACCCTTAAAGGGTTTAGTACAAGTCCATAATTCTCATGTATGCCAGGGTCTGCGCTGTAGTAGTCTATTAATGAGTCAGTTTGTTCCTGTACAGTTTTATGAAAACTTAAAGCACCTGCACAAAGTGGAAAAAGTGTTATTATAAGAAAGGCAGCAATAAGCCTGCCACGTATTTTCAATATAAGCCTCCTAGTTAATATGCATTTTTATTTACCTTGTTGCCAAAGAATGTGAGAAAAAGTATTTTAAAATCTAAGAACATTGACCAGTTCTCAACATAGTACAAATCACATTCAATACGTTTTGTTATTGATGTGTCGCCCCTGTATCCATTTACCTGTGCCCATCCAGTCATTCCAGGGCGTACCTGGTGTTTAACCATATACCTTGGTATCTCTTCTTTGAATTTATCTACAAAATATGGACGTTCAGGTCTTGGTCCTACCAGGCTCATATCACCTTTTAATACGTTAAAAAGCTGTGGCAGTTCGTCAATATTTGTTTTGCGCATAAACCTGCCAAACTTGGTAACACGTGGGTCATTTTCTGTAGTCCATGCCTTTTTTTCTTTATGTTCTTCCTGTACCTTCATAGAGCGGAACTTATAAATTGAAAATTCCCTGTTATGGAGCCCTATTCTTTTCTGTTTAAAAATAAGAGGACCTGGGGATGTCAGTTTAATAATAAGTGCAGTGGCAAGCATTGGTATACAGAATATTATAATTGCAACAAGTGAGCCAAATATATCAACACATCTTTTTAGCACCTTGTTAAAAGAAGAACTTAATGGTACATGCCTTACATGTATAACAGGAATACCATCAAGGTCTTCTGTATATGGTTTTGTAGGTATAATATTGTTATAGTCTGGTATAAACTTTGTGTGTACTCCAGATTTTTCACAAATACCAACAATTTTCTCAAGTTTGCCATAGTCATCAATACCAAGTGTTATTGCTATTTCATCATATTCATTGGATGCCAGCAGCCCAGGAAGCTTGTCCATTGTGCCAATAACCTGTACATGGCGGTATGTTGTCCCTTCTGGCTGGTTATCATCAAGCATTCCATGTATTGAATAACCCCATTCAGGATGTACCCTTAACCTGTCAATATATCCCCTGGCAGTACGGCTGTAGCCTACAATTAATATATGTTTAAGGTTTTTGCCTGCCCTTCTCATATTACGCAGTATTTTTATTACAATTAGCCTGAACATATAGTCGATTGTTATATTTAATATAACAAATATTCCAAGGAAAAGACGTGCATAGTTATTTTCCCTTAAAAGGAAGTATAGTATAGCAACTGTATAAAGCATACCGCCAATACTAGCCTTTATAAGGCTGAAAAGTTCTGAGCGTCTTCCAGATGTACGCTTTGGGTCATACATGCCACATATATAATAGATAATAATATAACATGGAATAAGCATTATAAGCATGTTGCGGTATTCTTCAAGTGATTTATAATAACCAAATGGAGGTTTTATAATATTGTATTTAATAAGGGGGCTCCATGTATCATCAAATCTTAACATGTAAGCCAGTATAAATGAAAATGCTATAATTACAGCATCAATTATAATATGCATTATATTAAGTAATTTCTGGTTTTCACGAATCAAGTCTTCACCTTCTCCTTATAGCAGTTTACTATTTTCATTTGCAATCGTTTATTTATTATAGCTGTTAAGTTCCTTTTTCGCAATAAAATAATCATAAATTAATTTCTTTTTCACAACTTCTACACAAAAAGTTGTTAAACTCATTAATAATTGATATAATAATTGCAGTATAAGTATATGTATATAGAAAGATAAGAGGGAATAACTATGGAAGATAATAATAACAAAAGCCAGAATTCTTATACTGGCGAGTATGGCAATTCCGTTGAGGGCGGAAATCCTCCAGATACATCTGTTTACAGCTATTCATATAAAGATGGTGATAATAGTGTGACTCATTCAGGTGACTATTATGCAGGGCGTGACAGTGCAGGCAGCAATAACGGGGATACACAAAAGGAGGAAATATCACCACAGGAAACAAACAGTGTTACACAGCCAGCATATGGAAGCAGCTATAGCAGTGGCAGCCAGGATAATTATAATAACAGTGCTTATAACAGCAGTAGTTATAGTAACAATAGTTATAACAATGATAATTATAATAACAGCAGCTATAATAATAATGATAGTTATAGCAATAACGGCCAGTACAGTAATGCCAGCAATAATAAGAAGGGTAATGGTGGTACAGGCAGGAAAATGCTTATAACAGTAGCATGTGCAGTATTATTTGGAATTGTTGCGGGTGTATGTTTTGAGGCAGTACACTATGTATCAGATAATGTGCTTGGAATAACAGCAAGTAATACAAAGAAGCTTGGAACTACTACAGATAATGGTTCTGATGGTTCAGGCAAAACTACTACAAGCAAGAGTACATCTGTACCGTCAGTTGCAGGTACAGTTACTGATGTATCTGGAATTGTTGAACAGACAATGCCAGCGGTTGTAGCGATAACAAGCACTTCTGAGGGTACTAATTACTATGATTTATTTGGGCAGTATTACCAGCAGGACCAGGTAGGATGTGGTTCAGGGTTTATAGTAGGGCAGAATGACAAAGAACTGCTTATAGCAACCAATAACCATGTAATAGATGGTGCCAAGACAATTTCTGTACAGTTTATAGATGATGAGGTCTATGAAGCAACAGTTAAAGGCACAGCTGCGAGTAATGACATTGCAGTTATAGCAGTTAAATTAAAAGATATTAAATCTGCTACAATGGATCAGATTAAAATAGCAGACCTTGGAAGTTCTGAGAACTTAAAAGTTGGCGAGATGGCTATTGCAATAGGTAATTCGCTTGGTTACGGACAATCTGTTACAGTTGGTTATATAAGTGCCAAAGACAGGGAAATTACAGAAGAGCCTGACAAGAACAGTGGTGTGGTTAATAAGATTAAGGCAATCCAGACAGATGCAGCAATAAATCCTGGTAACAGTGGAGGTGCACTTCTTAACCTGCAGGGGCAGGTAATAGGCATAAATTCTGCTAAAATAGCAGATTCGTCAGTTGAAGGGGTTGGATATGCAATACCAATTTCAGTAGCAACACCAATTATTGATGAACTTATGAATAAAGAAGAATTATCTGATAGCGAGAAAGGATATCTTGGCGTAAACGTAAAGACAGTAACAGAAGAAGTAAGTGCTTATAATATTCCAAATGGTGTATATATAGCTGAAATTTCCAAAGGAGGCGCAGCAGATAAGGCAGGTTTAAAAGTTGGTGATATTATTACCTGTATTAATAATATGGAAGTAACTACTAAGGAAAGCCTTGTAGAAAAAGTAGGCGGCTACCGTAAAGGAACTGAAATTGAGGTTACATTCCAGCGCAGTAATAATGGTAACTATGAGGAGCAGAAATTAACAGTAAAGTTACAGGGTGCAGAATCACTTGATGGATTGTCTGATAACGGAACTTCAAACAATAGTAACCAGAATAATGGAAACTATGGGAACAATGGAAACCAGGGAGATGACAGTGACAGCCGGGAAGATGATGGTTTTGGAGGATTTTTCTCAAATCCTTTCTCAAATCCATTTTCAAATTAAAAAGTATAGTAGATAATTAATATTATTAAGACAAGGCAGGTTCTTTAAAACAGTATTTAAAGAACCTGTTTTCTATTGTATACCAGATTGGGACGGTTTTACATTTACAGGCAGCTGGTTATATACCTGGCCTGTTTCTGGCTTATGGCAGGATGCTTTTAGATGTGAGGTGGATTAAATGCAAGATAGAAAGCATATTATTAAAAATATTATTATTAATGTTATATTGTTTATTGTTGTAAGTTTCTGGGAGTTTGTATATCTGGAACTGTTTTTTAAAAAGCAGGCATTAAGTTTTCCTGTGGGTATAATTATTAAGAATGTAATACTTATAATGGTTGTAAATCTTATTCTTTTATGTATTTTCCATAGAATGAAGATAGCATTTATAATTTCATGTACTTTGTTTCTGCTGGCAGGAATAGCTAATTTTTTTGTTATATCATTCAGGGGGTATGGCATTGTATTTATGGATTTTTATGCAATCCAGACTGCTGCTGGTGTGGCAGGAAAATACCAGTACAATATAGATTATATGTTTGCAGCGGGTTGTGTTGCTGCTGCCGCAGGTATTACCATAAGTTTCCTTATGCCAGATATAAGTGCAGAAAGGCATTACTGGAATAAGAAACCATGTCTGGCATCTCTTGCGGGAATTGTTGTTTCAGTATTATTTATTGTGTGGATTAATTTTGATACATACTTTTTCAGGGGTGTAAGCTCTGTAACATGGGACCACAATATAGGTATAAATGATTATGGATATCTTTTATATTTTGTAGCTAATGCAGGCAAAGCAGAAGTGGATGAGCCAGCAGGATATTCAGCAGAAGAGGCTGGCAGGATATTGTCTGCTTATAATAATGATGATAAATATAATAGAAGTAATGTACAGAACCCTAATATTATAATGATTATGAATGAGTCATTTTCTGATTTGCGTGTCCTGGGTGATATGGAAACTGATAAAAATGTATTGTCTTTCTATGACAGCCTTGAGGAAAATACAATAAAGGGATATGTACAGTCTTCTGTATATGGAGGATATACCTCTAATTCAGAGTTCGAATTTCTTACAGGATGCAGCAAGGTATTTATTCCAGGCAATCCATACCTGCAGTATATGGACGGTTATCTTCCTTCAATTATAAGTAATATAAAATCACAGGAAGGATACAGTGAAGCTATTGCAATACACCCATACAAGCCTTCTGGTTATAACCGGAACAGGGTATACCCGTTGTTGTATTTTGACAGGTTTATTTCTATAGAAGATTTTGATAATCCTGAACTTGCCAGGGAATATGTAAGTGACTTGTCAGACTATAGAAAAATAGAAGAGCTGTATGAAAATAAAAAAGAAGGTTCATCTCTCTGTATATTTAATGTAACAATGCAGAACCACAATCCGTATAGTGATAAAGGGTATGAGTTTAATGAGCCTGTTAAAGTGACATCATTTGCTGCTGGAAACCAGCCAGAACAGTATTTGTCACTAATGAAAATGTCAGATGATGCGTTAAAACAGCTGGTAACATATTTTAAAAATGTAGATGAACCTGTTATAATACTTTTATTTGGAGACCACCAGCCACATCTTCCTGATTCATTTTACCAGGATGTAATGGGTAAAAACCCTTTACAGTTTACACAGGAAGATACAATGAAAAAATATAAAGTACCATTTCTTATATGGGCTAATTATGATATTCCCGAATTGTTTATAGAACAGGCATCTATAAATTACCTGTCTTCTATATTCCTTGATGTGGCGGGTCTTAAGATGAGTAATTTTAACAGGTATCTTCTTGATTTATATAAGAAGCTTCCCATAGTAAGTGCTGTTGGCAGTTATGATAGTGATGGAAAGCTTCATAACAAGGATGAAAGAAACACTAAATACGCAAAACTTATGAAAGAATATGAAATAGTACAGTATAATTACTTATTTGATGATGATAACAGACTGGATAAATACTATAAAGCTAATTAATAAATTTCTATAATTATACTTGTAAAATTTTGCAAGTCTGATATAATACAACAAAGAAGTGTTAAAGGTAGCTTATATAAAATGTTAGTATATAACAGTTTTAAAAGATATTTTTAGCACTTATTTTTATTAGAAAAGCCCATACCAGATATTCTTATATTTCTGGATATAATTATAATATGGATTTTAATAGGAAAGTGCTGTAATCCTGAAAATGTTCCCGTTTTTTATACCAAAACAAGGATTAAGCTTTTTCCGGAAATTATAAGGAAAATAAAATTTATTTATGGAAGGAAGGGATGGACATGAAAAAACTACGTAAAATCATCAGCTTTTTACTGGTTTCCGCATTAATTGCAGGAATGTTTCCTGTATCATTTAGTGGGACGTTTGCTTTTGCAGCAGAAACGCCAGCCGCACCCCTTAGTGGAAGTATTGGGGATAACATTAACTGGGAATTGACAGAGGTTTCCAATCCAGGGTTAAATCCAGATGAAACTTTGGAAACTACATTTTATAACCTGGAACTTACGGGCAGCGGGCCAATGGAAATATCATCAGGGCATAGCCCATGGTATGACAGCAGGGAACATATACTTTCTGTATCTATAGCAGATGGGATTACATCAATTGGGAATTATGCATTTTCGGGATGTGTAAGCCTTAAGTCTGTAACGCTGCCAGATTCAGTGGAAACTATAGGGCGGGATGCATTTAACAAATGCGAAATGTTAGAAGAGGCAATATTAGGAGCAGGATTAACAGATATTGGAGAAAATGCATTTTATTGGTGTATTAATTTAGGCAGCATAACATTAGGACCAAATATAAAGACTATTGGCAAAAAAGCATTTTATGCTAATAATATTGTAAATATACAATTTGAAGACGGGCTTGAGGAAATAGGGGAGTCAGCATTTGAAAGGTGTGAAAAACTGGCATCAGTTTCGCTTCCAGACAGTGTATCTTCTATTGGCCCACGTGCATTTGCATCTACAAAACTTAAAGAATTTACTGTACCAGCAGGTACTACAGTTATAGGGCATGCAGTACTGGATGAATGTAGTTCGTTAAGCAGCATCCAGGTTGGAGCAGGCAATACATGTTTTAGTGTAAAAGATGGTATCCTTTATGAGATGAAAGCAGGCAATTTCTATAAAACTATTACATATGCACGTATTACATCTAAAAAAGAGATTAGTATTGAAGAGGGTACAGAGATAATAGATGCTTATTCTTTTAATGGTGGTACATATCTGACAAATATTACTTTGCCAGAAACAATAAAACAGATTGGTGACCATGCTTTTAATAATTGTTATAATGTACAAGAAATACGTATTCCTGGCAATGTTGAAACTATACAAAAATATGCATTTGGGAGCTGGAATAAAATTGTAGAAATAAACATTCCTGACAGTGTCCAGACAATAGAAAGTAACGCTTTTTATATGTGTGAATCTTTGGCAACGGTATCAATAGGAAGCGGATTAAAAAATCTACATGCATATGTGTTTAGTTGTTGTAGTTCAATTGCAAGTATTACTATATCAGATGAGAATCCTAATTTGTCTGCGGTGGATAATGTAGTTTATAATAAAGACTGCACTATAGCATGTTTTTATCCAGAGGGAAAAACAGATAAAGAGTATACATTCCCTGATACATTAAAGGAACTGCAAGGTTCTTGTATAGTAAAGAACACATCTCTGGTAACACTGTATCTTCCAGCATCACTTTATAAAATGAACAGTAGTTCAATTAGTAGTAACAAAAACTTAAAAAACATATTTTTTGCAGGAGATGCACCAAGTACTTATTCTTCAAGTGCAATAGTATATAATGCAGCGGATTTAATTATTTTCAGGCATCCATCTTCATCAGGATGGGACACCTGGAAGGATAAAGATAAATTTACAATAGCAGATTGGAGAACAGAAGATAGTACACAGGAAGAAGGGGAATTTAATGGAGTTTCCTGGCAATATATTGGTGCTACAGGATGTATTTCTTTTACAGGTTCTGGAGTTATTCCTGGTTTTACAGAAGAGAACCCTGCCCCATGGGACAGCTATAAAACTGGTATCCAGACAATAGAAATAGCAGAGGGCATTACAGAAATTGGCAGTTATGCATTTTGCCAGGCAGAGAATTTACTGCGTATGGAATCAGGAGCAGATTTAAACAGTATAGGGGACTATGCATTTAATGGATGCACCAGGCTTGTATTTTTACAAACCAGGTTTGTAGAAAATATTGGAAGTGCTGCGTTCCAGGGTGATGTCGCAATTAAGGGTGATTTGTTCTTTGATAAAGTGGCTTCACTTGGTTCATATGCATTCCAGGGTTGTACTGCTATTGAGGATGTATTCCTAGGTTCACACCTGCAGGCTCTGGAAGAGGAAGTTTTTGCTGGATGTACTTCTTTAAGCAGTATATTTGTGCCAGAAACAGTATCAGCTATAGAAGCAGGTGCATTAAAAGATTGTACCAGCCTGCGTACAGTTAATATCCCCGCAAGTACAATAAGTATTGGTGCACAGGCATTTTCAGGAAGTACAGCATTAGAAAAAGTTTACTTCTATGGAGAAGTACCAGCAGACTGGGCAGCAGACAGCTTTATAAACTGCAGCAGCAGCCTTATATTATATTACCGTATTTCACAAAATGGCTGGACAGGGTTTGGTGGTGTATGGAATGGTATTCCTGTTGAAGGGCAGAGCCATTTCTATACAGAAAATAAAGACTATTATTCATTTAGCAACAGTGCACCATCATTTGGATATGGAATTAATTACCGTATTCCAAGGCAGCGTTATGTAGATGTGCTGCAAAGTATTACTACAGGTACATATTATTATGTAATTAATCCAAAGTGGGAAGGCTCTTGTTATGGAATGGCAGCTACTACATTGGAATTTTATGAAAATAGTGATAACCCAAGGTTTGATATAAACAATTATAGTGCAAGTGCAGAAACTTTATATGAAATCGCTGCACCACGCAGAAAAGATTCAGATTTAACAAAACTTATAGAAGCTTACCAGATATCCCAGTATAACCCATTAATTGCAGGGTATACTGGTGCATTTAGTGCAAATATGAAAGATTACAAAGGATTAATTAAGAAAGTAGAAGAATTTGAGCGTTCAGGCGGTTTTAAGGCAGACCCAGAGGCAGAACCTGTACTTATGTCAATTTATTCAGCTTATGGCGGGCATGCAGTTATACCTGTTTCTGTGAACCAGGATAATGACGGAAACTTTATTTTAAAGGTATATGACCCTTCATATCCTTCTTCTTTAAAGACTCTGCTTATCAATAAGGATTTTAGTGGAATATCCTATGGACTATATAAATATGCTTCATATGCCGGGCTTAATGCTATAAGCAGTGCTATGGCAGGTATAGAACTGCATAGTAACAAGGATGCTTCTCTCTATCTTTCTATAGATAAAGAGAATATAAAACTTGCCAATGAAGCTGGTAATACTATTGAAGATATAGAAGGCGCATATGAGCAGAAGCAGAACGCAGGGGAAGAGGAAACATTCCCAGGTATCAGGAGCTTTGTGCTTCCAGAAGGAAACTATAATATTTCTACAGATAAAACTGCCAATACAGGAACATCAGGCAATACACAAGAAAGTGTAACATTCTATCTGGCTTCAGGAGAATATTTTGCAGAAATAGTTTCTTCAGACAAAGATGCTGTTCTTTCGGTTGATAAAGAAACAGGAACAGACCAGCTCAAGGTAAGCCTGGCTTCAAAATCCCAGGAAGAAGAGGTATCTTCATTTACTATTATTAACCAGCAAGGAATGGAACGTAAAATAGAAACAAGCAGTAATACAACAGTTATAATAAGTGGTGATGATATTTCTATTGAAGTACCTGCAGATACAACAATTACCATTGATGGCATGGAGACAGCAGTAAATGCAGGCAAGGCGGAAACCACATTTTCTTCATCAGATGAAGAAAACCCTCTTAAGACAAAAGAAATAGAAACAAATATAACATGTGACAGCAGTAATAAGATTTCTGGTACTGCAGATGCAACAGTAATTTCAAATGCAACAACTCCAAAAGATGTTAATGTTACATTACAGTATTATGACCAGGCTGGAAAACTGGCATCATCTTATATTGAAAAGATACAGCTGGCTCCAGGAATGAATTTTGTACAATTATCATTTGATAATCTGGAGAACAGTCTTACAGGAGAGGGTGAAGTGTTATTGTCCTGCAGGCTGTCTGTAGAGGATGAGAATGGAAATTCTGCTTTTTCTATAGCAGAAGATATACCTGTAACCTTGTTAAAACAACAGGGTACAGAAGGAACACCACTCCCAGATGGAGGCAGTGGTTCATATTATCCAGGATTTTTACCTCCTGTATATGGTCCGTCACCAACACCAGGTACAACATCAACACCAACATCAACACCAGTTCCAGGAACAACCAGTGTCCCAGGCGTGCCATCTGTTAATGTTACAAGTACACCAGAACCAACAGTCAGTCCTGATGTGCCAGTTATACCAGCAGCAACAAATACACCAGTTAATACACCAGAGCCAGCAGAAACAACACAGCCTGATGGAAAGGACAGCATTGTATCATCATATAAAAAGGGCTATAAGTATACAGATAAAAAGACAAATGCTGTATATAAAATAACAGGTACAGGAAAAAATAAAACAGCAGAATATATTAAGAGCACAAAGAAAAATCCAAAGTCTGTTATAATTCCTGCTACTGTTAAAATAAATGGTGTATCTTATAAAGTTACTTCAATAGGAAAAAAAGCATTTGCAAGCAAAACTTCTTTAAAGAAAGTAACAATAGGAAAGAATATAAAGAAAATAGGCAGTAAAGCATTTTATAAATGTATGAAGTTACGTTATATAAATGTTAAGTCAGTAAAGATTACAGCAAAGGGTATAGGAAAGGCCGCTTTTAAAGGTATTTATAGCAAGCCACGTGTAAACACAAGTAAAAATGTGAAGAATAAATATTACAAAGTATTTGTAAAAAAAGGAATGCCAAAGAAAGCAAAGTTTATTACTAAATCTTGAGAATTGTATAAAATAATTGCTACCAGATAAAAGAAGCTGCCGCATTAAGAAAAGCTATAACAATATATAGTGGATATTGATTTTAATAAATACTATATATTGTATACTTTATACTTAGTGCGGCAGCCCTTTTTTAATTAATTATATTTTAAATGTATTATTTTAAAGAGTCATATGCTTCACGTACAGCCCTGGCAAGCTGGTCAGGACAGGAAGTAGGTTTTCTTCCACATTTTATGCCACTTACCTTTTTTTCAATCTGTTCTACTGTGAGCCCGTCAACAAGTGAACGCACAGCCTGGAGGTTTCCATTGCATCCTCCTGTAAAGTTTACATTAGTAATAATATCACCATCAATATCAAATTCAATTAATGAAGAACAAGTTCCATTTGTTTTATATGTATATTTCATAATAACCTCATTTCTGCCAGACTGGGCTGGCTATATTATATACCAGAAAGAATATCAATTAAAGTTGTGAAAATACTTCTCCAAGCCCGCATTGTAAAAGCAGGTCTGCCTTGCTGTCAAGAGGGGTAGCTGATTTATTAATAAGGACAAGTTTATTTCCTTTATAATATTGTATAAGGCCAGCAGCAGGATATACAGCAAGTGAAGTGCCTCCAATAACCAATATGTCTGCTGCACTTATAGCATCTATTGCTGCTGCCAGTACAGCATCATCAAGTCCTTCTTCATATAATACAACATCAGGTTTAATAGTGCCTCCACATTCACATTGTGGTATGCCTTTGCAAGATGTTATAGAAGAAATATCATAAGCTTTATGGCATTTTAAACAATAGTTTGTATGAATTGAACCATGAAGTTCATATACAGTCCTGCTTCCTGCTTTCTGGTGCAGCCCGTCAATATTTTGCGTGATTACAGCTTTAAGTTTTCCTTTTTGTTCAAGTTCCGCAAGTTTTATATGGGTAATATTGGGTCCGGCATCTGTACATATCATTTTATCCCGGTAAAATTTATAGAACTCTTCTGTTTTAGTTATAAAAAAAGAGTGGCTCAGTATAGTTTCTGGCGGATAGTCATATTTCTGGTGATACAGACCATCAGTGCTACGGAAATCAGGTATGCCGCTCTCGGTTGAAACACCTGCACCACCAAAGAACACAATATTATCACTGTCTTTAATCCAGTTTTGCAGGGTGTTTATACCTTCATTAATAGTTTGCATTAAATTCCCCCTTATTAAGTGGATAATTACATTCCAGCAGTCACCATTTAATTGTGCATAATCCTGCAGAACCTGTCTGGCAATGCTGGATTATGTAGGATTACCCCTGTTTAATTTGAATGTTTGCAATTTCCGCCATTTCAATAATAGATTTTTTAGAAACCTTTTTACCATGGTATTCTATTAAATCTTCTTTTTCTCCTGTAAATATATCTACTGGTTCATACTTCTGCAGGATAATTTTGTCATCATCAGTTGAAATTTCTATAGAATCCCTTTCTGCAAGATGCAAAATACGGCGTAATTCTATAGGCAGGGTTATTCTGCCAAGATCATCAAGTTTTCTTACTATTCCTGTCTTTTTCATGTTAATTAATAGCCTCCTTAAGTCATAGCTGTATTACAGCATAATTATGTCAGATAAAAGGATATATTATTAAGTAATCCTTATGCTGAATATAGCACAGTTTATAAAAAATGGCAATTATATTTTAGGTTTATACATGTATGTTTCAAAAATTTAAGAAATTAGTTATATTATTCCCTGAATTTCCCCTGCTAAGAGAAGCAGGGGATTTTTATGGGCAGCTAAAATATTTTATAATGTGGTACCTGGCTGCCAATCAGGAAGTATTCCATATAATCATGCAGGATAATCATTGGGCATGATAAAAGAAACCACATATTGGAATATAGCAAGCATATTTGTCCCTTGAAATTATATTGTTCAGCAGAATAATCCCATACATTCAGATGCATATGCCTGTTTACAATTTCACCAGTAAGAAATTCTACGACAGTAATCATAATTCCACATAAAAGCATCTGGCCTACAATAGAAGCAGATTCGCCTAATATTCCTTGTATAACGCCTACAAGCAGGAAACACAGCCCGCCTGCAAAAAGCATTGAGATGTGTGAATATCCCCTGTAAAGTATTTCTATGCCACAGTACAGGAATCCGCCTGTTAAAAACATTATTACATATGCCTGGACTGGATTCATATTATAATATCTCCTTTATAATTGTTATTTAGGATACATTTTTATTATTTGTCCTATGATATGGATATTATGGTTTTTTTTATCAGAAGTTATTCGTATATTATCTAGATAAAATATGGTTTTATTTTACAAGCTGTTATGATAACATCATGTGTGTAATAATGGCATATGTGAAAAATATAAGGAGACAGGATTTAGGTTGAAAAATAATTATAAGCCAGCAAAAACGCTGGTTAACAATTATTACACTTAAACCTTGGAAAAATGCAAAAACAGCGTTTTTCATACCTATTTGTGCCATAAAAGGCACAGCATGGAGGATATTATAATGAAGAAATTAAACAAAAAAATACTTTCAAGGCTTGATGATGTTATTATGTCAACTATTGAGGGGGACAAGCAGCAGCCCGGACTGCAATATAGGAGCGGCAATATGTGTTATACAAGGAGGAAGTGAAGTATACCGCAATGAGTATGGTGAAGCAGATAAGGAGCGCCATATTCCTATGTCAAAAAATTCTATATTCCGTTGTTATTCCATGACAAAACCCATTACATCTGTAGCAGTAATGATTTTGCTTGAAAAGGGAAAAATTGCGCTTACAGATGCTGTGAGCACATATATTCCAGGATTTAAAGACCAGAAAGTGCTTACAGAAGATGGTTATGTACCTGCATACAGGGAAGTTACAATACAAGACCTGCTTAATATGACAGCAGGTGTAAATTATCCAGATGCAAGTTTTCCAGCAGGCAAGGAAATGCAGGATATGATTGACAAGTTTTATAAAGATACAGAAGAAGGCAGGCCGGTTTCTACATATGAGCTTGCAAATCTTATTGGAAAACAACCTCTCAGGTTCCAGCCAGGAGAAAACTGGAACTATAGTTTCTGTGCAGATGTACTTGGTGCAATAATTGAAGATGTTAGCAGTAAAAGGTATAGTGATTATCTTAAAGATGAAATATTTAATCCACTTGGTATGCATGATACAGATTTTTATGTTCCAGAAAGCAAACAGGGACGTTTTATGCAGAATTATGAGTATATGCCAGAGACACAGACTATGGAGCCTTGCCAATGGCAACATCTTGGGCTTTCATACATGCATAAGAAAAAGCCGGAATTTGAGTCAGGAGGTGCAGGGCTTGTTTCTACAATAGATGATTATTCGCAGTTTGTAAAGATGCTATTAGGAAAAGGAACTTATAATGGTATAAGAATTTTGGGAAGCAGTACTGTGGAATTTATGACACAGAATAATCTTAGTGAAAAACAGCTGCGTGGATATAACTGGGATGCACTTAAAGGTTATGGATACGGAAATCTTATGAGGGTAATGATAGATGTACCTGCATCAGGCGGGCTTGGGGCTGTTGGTGAGTATGGATGGGATGGATGGCTTGGCAGCTATGTATCTATAGACCCATCTAATGACCTTGCTATTATATATGTAATACAAAAGTGCGGAGGCAATGGTTACAGGGATATACAAATAATAAGAAATATAGTTTATTCGGCACTTGAAGAAACCAGGGAATAATTTCCAGTACAACCATCTATATACAGTTATCAATGTCCATGTAATAAATATATTATAATAGAAAGTTTGCTTTATGGCAAAAACCTGCAGATTATTTTTATATAACAGGGTTTTGATGGTAATTAAAATAATCTATTTTCTTTGTTATTTTATATTGTACATATATTTTTATATACAGCAGTTCCATGTGCAGGTAAATATTTTCCATTAAGGGGGCATTTTGGCACCGCCAGTGCTTGAATCTGGTTCTTTCAGATTCTATGCACTGTTGTGTGTGCCATCGTAGCGGAAGCGTGCCCCTGGATGGAAATATTTACCTGCACATGAACCTGCGTTATACCACCATATGTACAATATAAAGATAATTGGAAATTATATTGTGTATAGAGAAAAACAGCTTGAAACTTGTACTAAAAGATGATAAACTCATAATATCTGTATAAATAGATATAAGAGTACTTAGGGAGGCAGGATTTGGATATAAATAAAGTTAAAAAGGCACATACATCCAAAGTAAAAGATGCAGTAACCAAAGGGGTTTTACAAGCAGTTATGCAAGGAAGCCACAATGCATCATATAGAGAAATAGACATCCATAAAGTTAAAACAGCAGATGCTTTATACGCCCGCCCTGGTACTGCAAGCAGCATAAATGCTTTATGTAGTAAAGTACAGGACAGTACCATCACTGTACATAGTGCAGATATAGGATGTGTGCATACAGACAGGCCAGGTTATAAAAATGCAGATAATAACTTGACAATAGAAGAATTATTCAGAAGCGCCGGGAGGAATTTCAGATGATAAGCCAGGTTTCTTATCCTAATGTTCTTAATATAAAACCAGTGAAGACATATCCAGAAAACAGCGGAAGGGAAACAACTATTACTGCGTTTAAAGAAATACTAGACAGTAAAAAGGATAAAATCAAAAAAGAAGAAAAGAGCAACAGAAAAGAAGCACCTGCAGAAGATGACAGCAGTAAAACAACAGATGGTATTACATACAGAGACCCTGTTACAGGCAGGACTGTAATGTATATAGATATAGCAGAAGACAATGAAAAGCCTGGTAAAAAGGTTACATCATCAGGAGGGGCACAGACAGCTGTTCCAGCTTCTTCTATGAAGAAGACAAAATATGATGAATATTTTAAGGCAGCAGCAAAGAAATACAATGTATCTGAGAGCCTGTTAAAAGCTATAGCAAAGGCAGAATCAGACTTTAACCCGGATTGTGTTTCAAGTGCAGGTGCAATGGGTGTAATGCAGCTTATGCCAGAAACAGCAAAAGGGCTTGGAGTTGATGACCCATATGACCCAGAGCAGAATATAATGGGCGGGGCAAAATGTATTGCTATGAAGTTAAAAGAATTTAATGGTGATGTAAGGCTTGCACTTGCTGCATACAATGCAGGAAGCGGTGCAGTCAGGCGTAATGGAGGAGTGCCTTCATATTGCACTACATATGTAAATAAGGTACTCAGTTATAAAGAAGCATTTGAAACAGCTAATTCAGTAGGCTGATACATAATATTAAAATCTATGGAGCGTAAATAAATGGACGGGCAGAACCAGCAACACAGCACATTAAATGAGGATGTTGAGAAAAGTATAAGAAAGAAATTCCATAAAAAGCTGTTTAGCAGGTTTGCAAAGGCAATTAATGAATATAGGCTTCTTGAAGAAGGAGACCATGTAGCGGTCTGCATCTCAGGAGGCAAAGATTCAATGCTTATGGCTAAACTCTTCCAGGAACTTAAGAAACATAATAAATTTGATTTCCGTCTTTCATTTCTTGTTATGGATCCAGGTTATAATAAAGCCAACAGGGAAGCATTGGAAAATAATGCAAGGCTTTTAAATATCCCAATAACAATATTTGAAACACAAATATTTGATGCTGTATATGAAATAGAAAAATCCCCATGTTATCTATGTGCACGTATGAGAAGGGGATATCTTTACAATAATGCCAGGAAGCTTGGTTGCAATAAGATTGCACTTGGACACCACTATGATGATGTAATTGAAACTATACTTATGGGTATGTTGTATGGTGCACAGATACAGACAATGATGCCAAAGCTTCACAGCACTAATTTTGGAGGTATGGAACTTATAAGGCCTATGTATTTTATAAGAGAAGAAGATATAATACACTGGATGGATTATAATTGCCTTAAGTTCTTACAGTGTGCATGCAGGTTTACAGATAATTGTAATACATGTGGGGATGGTGTTATTACTTCAAAGCGGGAAGAAATAAAAAATCTTATACGTAATCTTAGAAAGATAAATCCATATATTGAAGGCAACATATTTAAAAGTGTGGAAAATATAAACTTAAATACTATTATTGCTTACAAAGAGAATGGAGTTAAGCACAGTTTTCTTGATAACTACAAAAGCAGGGACTGATATAAGAACCTGGCAGACAGGCAGATACTTCTAGCCAGGTTATGGATAGCACATAGAGGAGGTAGAATTTGTTACTTGTTAATAAATTTCGGAAATATTATAAACTAATAATAAGTTTCTCTATATTTGCTGTTGTAGTAGTTTTAATGGGAATGTTTCTTACCTTTAAAATGAAAAATATTTTAAATGAATATTTCGTGGAGAAGATTTCTACAGATGCTGCGCTAATGTCTTATGAGGTTGAAGAAAAGTTTAATGCGGAAATAGAAAAAATGCAGATTATTGCATCATATTTTAATAAAAATCCAGATAACCTGGATAAATTCTTTGCGTCAATGGATGCAGAAGAAGGCATTAGTTCTGGAATGGTTACATGTGAATGTAAACATGTGTATGGTGAAAAACTGCCTGATAAAGATTTACATTGTATACAGGATACATTTAATGGTAATGATGTAGTTTCATGCAGCAGTGAAAAAGGAATTATTCTTTCTGTGCCTGTGTATTCGGGAAATAGTGTTAAATATGTACTATACAGGCTGTATAAAAATGATATTATTGAACCAAAGTTTGGCATTTCTTATAACGGCGGCAAAGGAAAAACTGCAATTGCTGCAAGTTCAGGTGAAATTATAGCCTTATTTGGGGAATGGGAACCAGACAAAGCAGATGGTATTTTAAATAATAAAGAAGTTAAACAGGAATATAAGGAACTTTCTGAAAAACTGCAGGAGGTATCTTCTTATGCCAGATATATTAAAGGCAGGTATGGGGGAGGCTTTGTATTTATATCAAAGATTGGTAAGCTTGATATTGTACTTGAAGGATATATAACAGTAAAAAATGCTTATGGAAGGATTTCAGGTATAATTTATTTTGTTATGTTTGTATTTGGAATGATAAGCATAGTATTTATGATATTTTATCTTTATTTTATTACTGTTGACCAGAAAGCAAAAGAGAGTAAAGAACTTAAAGAGGCAAAAAATATCGCTGAAAGTGCTAATAAGGCTAAAAGTAGTTTTCTTGCCAATATGTCACATGAAATAAGAACCCCTATTAACGCAGTTATAGGAATGAATGAAATGATACTCCGTGAGTCCAGGGATGAAAATATTACTGGATATGCACAGAATGTAAAAAGTGCAAGTAACAGCCTGTTGGCAATTATTAATGATATATTGGACTTTTCAAAGATAGAATCAGGTAAAATGGAGATTGTCGATGAAGAATACCATTTAAGTTCTGTACTGAATGATGTTGTAAATATGGTACAGCTACGTTCAGAACAGAAAGGGCTTGAACTGGATATACAGGTTGACAGTACACTGCCAGATAAGTTATATGGTGATTCCCTGCGTATAGGCCAGATTATTGTAAATATACTGAACAATGCTGTTAAATACACAGAAAAAGGAAAAGTTACTTTTTCTGTATCAGGCAGGAATATTTCAGATAAAAATATGGTTCTTAAAATAGAGGTAAGGGATACAGGCATTGGAATAAGGGAAGAAGACCTGCCAAGGCTTTTTATGGGTTTTGAGAGGCTAGATTTAAAAGAAAACAGGAATATAGAGGGAACAGGGCTTGGGCTTGCAATTACTAGCAGCCTTGTACAACAGATGCATGGTATTATAAATGTGGACAGTGTTTATGGCAGTGGTTCAGTATTTATTCTTGAAATCCCACAGGGTGTATGTAATATGGAACCTATTGGTGATTTTAAGGAAAAATATAAGAAGTTTGTCAAGGCACAAGAGAAATATAAAGAAAGCTTTATTGCACCAGATGCAAAGGTTCTTCTTGTAGATGACAATACAATGAATCATGTTGTAGTAAAAAACCTGCTTAAACAGACAAAAGTAAATATTAAAAGTGTAAGAAGTGGCAAGGAATGTATAGAATGTGTCCAGGATGAGCGTTTTGACATCATATTTTTAGACCATATGATGCCAGGAATGAGTGGAATAGAAGCATTGGAATACCTTAATATAATGGAAGACAATAAGTGCAAGGGTATTCCTGTAATAGCCATGACTGCCAATGCTATTTCAGGAGCCAGGGAAATGTACCTGGAGGCAGGTTTTTCTGATTATATAAGTAAGCCAGTAAACAGCAAAGAATTAGAAGCAATGTTGCAGAAGTATCTTCCAACAGAAAAGTTAAAAGAATGGGTTTGTAACCTGGAAGAAACTACCAGTCCTGGCAGTTTAGGAAAAGATGTCCAGGAAAATGACAATGGCATTGATAAAGAGTGTCTTGATATAAAGCTTGGAATGGAATACAGCACAGATAAAGTAGAAATTTATAAAGAAATACTTACAGTATTCCTTCAGATAAAAAAACAAAAACAGCCAGAGCTTGAAATGTTTTTTGAAAAGGAGGACTGGAAGAATTATACTATAGCTGTCCATGCATTAAAGTCTTCCTCTCTGAATATTGGCGCAAAGAGACTGTCAGATATTTCGGCAGGGCTTGAGAAGGCGGGGCATGATGGTGATATAGATTATATTAAAGAACATCATGCAGACATGGTGCACCAGTATGGCATAACGGAAGAAGAAATAAGGAAATACCTTTATTTATAACAAGCTTGTGGAAGCGCTCTCTACAAGCTTTGGCTAAAAAAGCAGCGCAGAAAAGAGGAATATTATGGAAATTAAACCAGTAACTAGTGAGTCTTTCAGGCTTTATGGGCGTATTATTAATGAATATGACTATGATGAAATGTTAAAGAAACTTGAAGAACTTACAGATATGCCAGGAGATTCAGTAATATATGTACCTTCTGTACCAGAACTTGAAGCAACACAGGCATATGAGGACCTTAGTAATAATTGTTTTGGAGGCATGCCTATAGAGATAGGATATTGTAATGGAACTAATACAAAGCTTAACTGTTTTGAATACCACCGTGACAGTGAAATAGATGTTGCTGCTAATGATGCAGTTCTTCTTGTAGCACTTAAACAGGATATTGTAGATGGAAAGATTAATTCTTCAAAGACAGAAGCTTTTCTTTGTCCTAAGGGTACAGCTGTAGAGTTATATTCAACTACATTGCATTATGCGCCATGCAGTGCAAAGAAAGGAGAAGGTTTCCGTGTTGCAATTATTCTTCCAAAAGGTACAAATGAAGATATGCCAGATATAACTGTGAAGAATGAGGAGGATAAGTACCTATGGGCAAGAAATAAGTGGCTGGTTGCACATGCCAGTACATCAGAAGCAGCACAAGGTGCACATATTGGCATTATAGGGGAAAATATAGATATTGCAGATTTAATTTAAGAAAAAGTATTAAATGTAATAGTAAATGCACAGGGGCGTGTAAAATTCTCTGTGCATTTTTACTGTGTACTATTAATTTTGCGGGAATAGTTATTTTAAATATATTATATATAGAAAGAGTGTAGTTTATATGTTATTACCAGAGGAATTTAAAGACAGGATGAAGAAACTTCTTGGCAGTGAATATGAGGAGTTTATGTTATCATATAATAAAGAAAAGGTGCAAGGACTGCGTATTAACACTTTAAAATTAGATGTGGCAGATAAGGACAGGCTTCCATTTAAGTTAGATACTGTTCCATGGGCATATGAGGGGTTTTATTATAATGCAGAAGAACGTCCAGGACGACATCCACTGCATGAAGCAGGTGTTTATTATATACAGGAACCAAGTGCTATGTCAGTTGCCAGCCTTTTAGAACCAGAGGAAGGCAGTTATATATGTGATATGTGTGCTGCGCCAGGTGGCAAGAGTACACATATAGCAGCAAGGCTTAAAGGTACAGGACTGCTTGTATCTAATGAAATTTCAGCAGCACGTGCAAAGATATTATCACAAAATATAGAAAGGGCTGGTATTTCTAATGCAGTTGTATGTAATGAAACACCAGAAAAGATGGCAGAATATTTCCCACAGTATTTTGATAAAATAGTAGTAGATGCCCCATGTTCAGGTGAAGGGATGTTCAGGAAAGATAATATAGCAATAGAGGAGTGGAGCCTTGATAATACAAATATGTGTGCCAGACGCCAGAAAATGATACTTGGATATGCTGATAAAATGCTTAAGCCAGGAGGTATACTTGTATATTCTACTTGTACATTTGCACCTATAGAGGATGAAGATATAGTTGTATGGTTTCTTAGGGAACATCCAGAGTATACTGCCTGTGGCTGGAAAGATTCTGGGATGGCATTATATATGGAACAAAATGGGTATGAAAAGGATATTCTTAGCAGTGGAAGGGCTGGATTTGTATCAGAAAGCCTTGGAAGCCTGGCACAAAATGAGACTGGGGCTGTAAACTGTGCATTAAGGCTGTGGCCTCATAAGGTAAAGGGTGAAGGCCATTTTGTTATAAAGTTAAAGAAAAATAGTAATGGAACACAAGAATATGTTCATAAGGATTTGCATAAGGTAAGTAAGGGTAAGTTGTTTGTTACCCGGAATGAACTTGCTGGAATAGAAAACTTCCTGGCAGGAATATTTCCGGATGTGGATATAAGTGGTTATGCAAGCCGTTTTAGGTTTTATGGGGACAATCTTTACCTGCTGCCAGAGGGGATAGGTGATATCCAGGGTATTAAGGTGGTAAGGCCAGGGCTTCATATTGCTGTACGCAGGAAAAACAGGTTTGAGCCAGCCCATGCGCTTGGAAGGGTTGTGAAACCTGGAGATGTAGCATGGTACCAGGATTTGGACTATAATGATGCGTTAAGGTTCCTTCATGGGGAAACTGTAAGCTGTAAGACAGGGTTTAAGGGATGGGGGCTTACTGGGTATGAAGGGTTTCCACTTGGGTGGGGTAAGGCAGGTAATGGGGTGGTGAAGAACCATTATCCAAAGGGGCTGAGAATTTAGGCGGACAGTATTTTTGGGCAAAATATTGTAATTAATATACTTTGTTAATTTTTAACAGAATATTCTGGCATGCAGCAGTTAATTATTTTGCACCATACGGCACATTCCCATTCAGTGAAAAACGCAGCAGTGCATAAGCCCTTAAAGTACAAGGGCTAAGCACTGGCGTTTTTCAATGGCCGTCTAGTGCAAAATAATTAACTTGCTGCATGAAATATAATCTTTGTACAAATTAACAGAAGTAATTAAAACAGAGAACTTTTGCCAGAACCAGTAAGTTTGTATAAATAATATACTTATTTTGGAAATTTTAAACAGGCGTATATTTTGAAGCTTTGTCTGTTTATATACCAGGTATTTGCATATTTTCTGGTTTTCAGGCATGCACTTAAATATATAGCTTCATTGTACTTGGTATATGGAATATTGTATTATAGATGATTTACATGTATAATATTATTGGTTTCTATTACATAAAAAAGGATTTAGTGGAGGTGTTATATGAAAGTTGCGCTTGGACAGATAGATATGGTATGGGAAGATAAAGAGGCTTCATTAAATAAAGCAGAGAATATGGTGAAAGAAGCAGCATCGGCAGGTGCAGATATAATTATATTTCCAGAAATGACATTAACAGGATTTTCAATGAATCTTGATGAAATTGGTGAAGATGCTTCTTGTGCACAAAGTGTAGAGGCAATGAAAAAAATTGCTATACAAAATAATATAGCAACAGGGTTTGGATGGCCTGCACTGCCAGAACCAGGATGCCAGAAAGGGACTAACAGGTTTACAGTTATAGGCAGTGATGGAAATATACTTGCAGATTATAAGAAAATCCATCCTTTTACTTATGGTGGTGAAAGTGATGTATATGAAGGTGGTAATGAAATTGTTACATTCCAGTTTTCAGGACACACAATAAGTCTTTTTATATGTTATGATTTACGCTTTCCAGAATTGTTCCAGCTTGCTTCAAAGAATGCTGATGTAATATTTGTAATTGCAAACTGGCCATCAAACAGAAGTGTACACTGGACAACCCTTCTAAGGGCAAGGGCAATAGAAACACAGTCATATGTTGTAGGAGTGAACTGTTATGGCTCACGTGATAATATGGATTATAGCGGTGACAGCCTTGTAGTAGATTCTATTGGTAATATACTTGGACAGATTTCTGGCAGGGAAGGTGTGCTTATATGTGATATTGATGACAGGGCATGGAGTCTTAGGGATAAATTTAATGTAAGAAAAGACCGAAGGACAAATTTTTATATTGAAGAATACCTTAAATGACTCTTATAAAAAAGATAAAATCTTTAATAATTTAAGGGAAGATACGAATAGTTTAGAGGAATTATTTATCCATCCGGAAGCAAAGTGGGGATGTGTAAGTTATCTGGCTTACAAAATCCAGGTTTGCCCGCAGGATATTGGATTACGGCTTTATTTGATGGGAGAATATTTATGAGACAATATGAACTAGCTATCAGGATTGCGCAAATTCATCATTTACTTGATGAACATAAGTACAAAAAAGCTTTGGCTGTAGTAAGGACGCTTGATATGAAGCAGATAAAAAGCCCTAGTGATATCAGTGCTATTGCAGATGTTTTTGCTAAAACTGAACAGTATGATTCGGCAAAAGCTGCTTATTTAAAAATATATAATAAATCAAAAACAAGACGTGTTTTAAACAGGCTTATATACCTTGCTATACGTACACATGAAATTGAAGATGCAGAAAAGTATTACCAGGAATTTATAAAAATGTATCCAGGTACAAGGGATGTTCTTATTCTCAGATACAGGATAGATAAAGCAGCAGGAGTTCCTATTGGAAGGCTTATTGAAATTCTTGAAGAACTGAAAGAGGAAGAATATATAGAAGAATGGGCATATGAACTTGCTAAATTATACCATAAAGCTGGAAGATTTGAAGAGTGCCGTAGTGAGTGCGAAGATATTCTTTTATGGTTTGGACATGGTGAAATAGTTGAACGTGCAAAAAGGCTTATTGAGTATGTTGACGATAAGGAGGCCATGCCTTATCTTGATGATAAGGATTATACAATGAAAAAAGAAGAACCTAATCCAGATGATACAGGTTCTTTGCCTGATTTAAAAGAGTATCTTAAAGCTAAATCATTTGAAGATGAGAGTTTTGCAAAGCGCCAGAAAGAACGTGATGCGGTAAAGCAGGACATAGATGGGAAAGTTGGAAATGATTTAAGCAGTACACAAGAAGAAGCAGTTGTACATAATAAGGCCAAAGAACAGCAGGACGATGGCTTTATAGATGATTATGACGATGATGATTTTGATATTGATGCAGATATAGGAAGAATAGCTAAGGAAGGTTTTCAAAAACTTACGGGATTTTTAAGGTTTGGAAGTAAGAAAGATAATAAAGACAGCCATGAGAAGGAAGATGCTGGAAAGGCTGGTTATAGCTATAAAGATAAAGAAAATATAATAGAAGAATCTGTTGATACAGATAATATAATAAATAATAATGAAGTTTATGAAAAAGAAACTTTAGACAGGGAAGAGAATGGTAATATAAATGTAAAGAATAATATTGCCAGAGATAAAACAGATAGTTATTATACGGAAACAGAAGTGGCAGATAATATTGAAAAAGGTAAAGAAAATATTATACCACAAGAAACAGGTTATAAAAAAACGAATGTAAATAATATTGAGGTAAGAGTAAATTTAGATGCAATTAATAAGCTGCGTAATAATACAGTTAGAAATGAGGAGCCAGAAACTCCAGTAGTTCCTGTACATTCACAGTCTGGAACATGGATTACACAAGATCTTTCAAGAGAAATTTCTGCAATTTATGAAGAGGAACAAAGAGAACAGTTAAAAGAAAAAACTGTTACAGTGGTAAAAAATAAAAGACCACCAGAGCGTGATGCCACAAAAGTGATTGAACGTATGACTAAGGCAGTTAAAAATGATGAAACAAAGGCTATTACTTTTGTTGGAAGAGAGGATGCAGAAAAACCTGTTAAAAGAAATATAGGAATGGATGCTGAGGCAGACAGGGTTAAGGAAGAAGAAAGGCTAAGAGAAGAAGAAAGGTTAAGGGAAGAGGAAAGGCTAAGGGAAGAGGAAAGGCTAAGAGAAGAAGAGAGGTTAAGAGAAGAGGAAAGGCTAAGGGAAGAGGAAAGGTTAAGAGAGGAAGAAAGGTTAAGGGAAGAGGAAAGGCTAAGGGAAGAGGAAAGGTTAAGAGAGGAAGAAAGGTTAAGGGAAGAGGAAAGGCTAAGAGAAGAAGAAAGGTTAAGGGAAGAGGAAAGACTAAGAGAAGAAGAGAGGTTAAGAGAAGAGGAAAGGCTAAGGGAAGAGGAAAGGCTAAGAGAAGAGGAAAGGCTAAGGGAAGAAGAGAGGTTAAGGGAGGAAGAAAGGCTAAGGGAAGAAGAGAGGTTAAGGGAGGAAGAAAGGCTAAGGGAAGAAGAGAGGTTAAGGGAGGAAGAAAGGCTAAGGGAAGAAGAGAGGTTAAGGGAGGAAGAAAGGCTAAGGGAAGAAGAGAGGTTAAGGGA
>Ga0137308_100366_pt1 | contig 80960 bp, 79 predicted proteins | sample Inofrocosms_June_FD_97181 | JGI IMG/M metagenome (GOLD analysis project Ga0137308, IMG submission 97181) | Mouse cecal microbial communities from Vienna, Austria - N-Acetylneuraminic and N-Acetylglucosamine D2O microcosms_June | ecosystem: Host-associated > Mammals > Digestive system > Large...
ATAATTGTATATATATAAGAGAAGGTATAAAAAGGCATTAGTTTTTTCATTCAATCCTACCTCCAATTTGACTAATTTTTATTGTATCAATTGTAATTTTTTCCAATAAATCCAAACGCATATCTTATATAGTTTTTCATGAATCATTAGTAATATTGCTGCTATTTTACGGCTCTTTTGAAAAAAAGGATTATTCAGTATTTTCTTTATATTAAATCGGATTTCTTTTATAAGTTCTCTTTTCTTTTTAGGGTCACTATTATCTATCGATACCATCATCCGATCAAGAACATAGAATATAGACCAATAATATCTGCTTTCAGCTTGTAAAATTAATGCTGGATATTTTCTCTGTATAAAAACAAGATTATTTCCCCATGCTTCAATCATATTTAAAATTTGTGGATGATACATCTTTGTTGTAATCGTTCCTTCATGATGTATATAATAATATTTTTTCACTTCTGTTATCGCAATTTTTTTTGCATGATCCATTAAATGAATCATAATATGTGCATCTTCTGCAACTTTTCCGACTGGAAACTGAATATTTGCAAAAACTTCTGTTTTATATAATTTGCTACAAGCAGATACAGAAATGACATTTGACTCTAAAACAAGCTGAATCGCTTGATATGAATCGACGATATAATATGGTTCTATATCATCAGATAACTTTACTTTATCCGAAATATATTCAGAATTCGCATAACAATCATAAGTACCACAAATCGCTATATCAACATCCTCAAACACTATGAGTCGAAGAAGTATCTCATACATATCAGGCGCTATATAATCATCACTATCCACAAATCCGATATATTTTCCTCTTGCAGCTTTTATTCCTGCATTTCTTGCAGCGCTTAGTCCCCCATTTTCCTTATGAATTACATGGATTCTATCATCCTCTTTTTCATAAATATCACACATAACACCACATCTATCAGTGGATCCATCATCCACAAGAATAATCTCGATATCAGAAAAAGTCTGCCTTTGAATAGACCTTACACATTTATCTAAATATTTTTCCACATTATATATTGGTACAATAACCGAGATTTCTGGCTTTGCCATATTATTCTTCTCCCAATTCTAACAATCAAGCTTTATTTCCAGTTCTTTTTTTCAGGTAAATCCATGTGCATAATCTATATAAGTTCTCACTTAACACCAAACAAATTGTTTCTAATTTGCGCATTTTCCCAAAATATGGATTCCTTAGTATCCTCTTAAAACTTGCCCGTATCTCTCTAATAATTTCTTTTTTTACTTTCTCATCAACTTTTTCTGCAACTATCATTCGATCCAAAACATAAAAATAACTCCACAAATACATATGCTCAGCTTGTAATAATAACTCAGGATACTTCTCTCGTACGAAATCATATATTTCCTTCCACAATTCTATCGTACTAAGAATCTTTGAGTCATACGCTTGCATTGTAACGCTTCCTTCTCTGCGTACATAATAATATTTTTCTGCTTCTGTTACTGCAACTTTATTCACTCTCCCTAACAGGTGAATTGTAACATATGCATCTTCGGCCGCTGCCTTTCCAACCGGAAACATAAAATCAGAAAAAAGTTCGGATTTATATAATTTAGTCGAAACTAAAACCGGCAATCCTTCTAACGTCAATCGAATAGCTTCATATGAGTCCAATACGCAATAAGAACTTATTTTATCAACTGAAAATCCAGACTTTTGTATAGTACTGCTAAAGCATTCCCGCATTCCGCATACCGCTATTTCAGCATTTTCTCGAACAAGCATATCCCGTAGCGTCTCGTACATATCCGGAGCGATATAGTCGTCCCCATCTATAAATCCAATATATTTCCCGCGGGCGCTCCTGATTCCTGTATTTCTTGCTGCACTTACTCCGCTGTTTTCCTTATGTATTACATGAATCCGTTTATCAACTGCCGCATAAGAATCGCAAATAGAGCCGCTTTTATCTGTCGATCCATCATCTACCAAAATAATCTCAATATCAGAAAACGTCTGGATCTGTATGGACTTAATGCATTTGTCCAAATATTTTTCCACATTATATATTGGAACAATAATTGAAATCTCTGGATTATCCATGTATTCCCTCCATTTGAAGTCTCATATATTTTTAACAAAATATTTTTTACCGCGATATTCACGATAGCCATGATCTAAATCAATAAATTCATGTTCATGATGACATATTCTCTTCTCCTCTGGCGGAAGCTGTCTATAATTTCCAAATGCCATTTTCAAGTAAGTATCATAATCTGACGGCATATTTAGCATATAACCTTCAAACTCCATTTGGACAGGTTCCTCAAAACAACATTTTGGATATTCATTCTGCATATAATGAGGCCCTGCACATAATTCTGTTATGTATTGACAAGAGGAAATAGAATATTGACTCATTTTTCTTTCGCAAAATCTCCAAACACTATCTCTCCATCCTTGAACAGGCACTAACGCCAACATCATTTCGCCAATGATTTCTATCATCTTTCCATGCTTTTTAGGCGCCTTCCCCACAACATACAGAGAATACAAAAGCGCCCATATCTTTTGTGTCTTTCTTTTCCAACCTTGCGGACATCCGTCTATTGGGAAAACATCTATTGCAATTCCATGATTAATATCCAGATTTTTTTGATATGATTTTATAAAAGTTGTACGATTATCATGTATCGTTACGAATGGATTCTCTGTTTTCTTCTCTTTTGTAGGATATTGAATTGAATACTCTTTTGTATTGATCCAAAATTCTTTAAGCTTTTCATAGTCTTGTCTCGGCATAAATACATCCACATCATCATCCCATGGAATGAATCCCTGATTACGAACCGTTCCAATACAGCAGCCTCCGCAAAAAAACCATTTCAACTCATGTTTTTGACAAAATTCATTAAAAAACAATAATATCTGCAATCCTACCATTTGTATCTTTCTAGTATCTTCTTTTGATATTTTAAATTCTGCCATTATAAATCTCCAAATCCCCTTATTTTTGTATGAAAATTTCTATTTTTTATCTTTTAAGAAAGAATTCCAATGTCCTGAAATAATTTAGCCATATTCTACAGTTCTCCCAAGTTTTGCTACTTTTTGATAATCCACCGATTTCTTTTTAGTTTCTGCCAAAAATTCCTTATAGCGAATTATTCCTAAGCACTCCTAATATAGTTCCAACTCCATAATTAATATGTATAAGCAAAAATAAAATCGGCATTAGAGGACTATAAACGGTAAATCCCTCATTTATACCACTGATTATAGTATTAAAAACCGCAAACATTCCATATAATAACCACATTATTGTTCCTAACTGCCATACACCAATCTTATCCAAAATCCCTGTCAATATAATTCCGCATACAAATGCCATCGGCACTAAATGATATATGGAGATGCAGCCTGGACATACTTTCAATGTAATTCCAATCCAATAGCCATTCCCAAACTTCTGCTTTAACATATGTTGCAGGCTACTGCGTGCATACTGATACGAAACAATCTCTGGATCATAACATAGTTTATATCCTGCTTTCCTGATTCTATAGTGCATCTCATTATCTTCTGTTCTTATCAGACTTTCATTAAAGAGACCTACTTTTTGAAAAACTTCTTTCTTATAGGATGCATGAAACATTGTTTTTACATATGATCTCTCTTTTCCTCTCCGGCTTTTGTTGATGCTACTTCCAAAAGCTGAATTTTCTGCGGCAAGAAGCAACTTACCATAAGCCGAGTTCCGTTCGATAATACACCGTCTAATTCCACCTACAATATCCTCGCCCTCAGATATGTCTTTTACAACAAGTGCCGAAAATTCTTTTGGAAGTACTGCATGTGCATCAATTCGAGAAATCACGTCACCTGTCGCATGAGTAATCGCTATATTCCATCCAGCGGCCTGAATCTTCTTTGGATTATCCAATACTTGAATTGAGTAGAAATCTTTGTTATCTTCTGAAAATTTTTTCATCAATTTCTTTGTTTTATCAACCGACATTCCATCAACCAATACTACTTCAATAAAGTGATGTGGATAAGTCTGCTTTCTTATATTTTCCAGAAGACCAGGAAGAAACTGTTCCTCATTATGCGCAATCACACAGATTGATAGCTTAATCATTTTGGTGCTCCCACTGCCAATACAGTTTTGATCATTATACATATCTCCCTAAATATTCCAAATTCTTCTATAGCTTTCAAATTCCATTTCATTTTTCTCGGCAATACTTCCCTTATATATACTTCATCCGCATTCTCGGTATTTTGCAATAACTCATCTTCATCCTTATACTTAATACTAGCTTCCGAAGTAACCCCCGCCAACAAAAGTAACGTTGCTTTCATCTCATCTGTATAAGTTGCAACATACTTTCCAACTTCAGGTCTTGTCCCTACAAAACTCATGTCTCCAATAAATATATTAAATAGTTGCGGTATTTCATCAATTCTTAATTTCCGAATTTTTTCTCCTGCTTTTGTAATTCTTGTATCATTTTTTAATGTAATCAGAGTACCTCTTTGATCTGCATTATCTACCATAGTTCTAAATTTAAATATCTGAAATTTTCTTCCATATTGAGTAACTCTTTCCTGCTTATAAAAAACTGGGCCACTACTGTCCAATCTAATCCATATTGCTATACCTAAAAATACTGGTGATAACAGCAAAATCAGAACAAAAGACATTATCACATCAAAAATACGTTTTACTTTTAGTTGAAATCGCCTTTTATTTAATATATCGTAATACTCTTTTACTTTTTCATTTTTCATAAATTCTGGAATATCTTCCCACTGCCTTAAAACTGTATTATTTCTTTGCCTTCTCATAAATTATCCTACCGCTATAGCCGTATGATACTCTCATAAATATTTGCCATATTTCATTGAAACTTCTGTCATTGTCCTGATAACATACTCCACGTCTTCATTCTTCAGACAAGTATGCAGCGGCAGCGTGATCTCATTCTCATACTGCCGAAACGCATTCGGATAATCCTTGATATCAAATCCCATCTTCTTATAAGCCGTCATCATCGGCAGCGGTTTATAATGCACATTCGACGCCACACCCTGCCCGGCAAGTTCACTGATCATACGATTTCTTATCTTTTCCGATATTCCTGGAATCCGTATCAAATACAGATGTCCGCATGATACCTGTCCGTTTTCAGAATGCTCCAATACCTTCGCTCCCAACGGCCGGAACGCCGAATCATACCATCTAATGATCCGCTTCCTCTTCGCCACTATCTCCGGATACCTCTGCATCTGCCTCAGCCCGATCGCCGCCATGATATCCGTCATATTCCACTTATAAGCCGGTTCCACGATATCATATTCCCAGGCTCCAAGCTTTGTCTTCGCCAACGCGTCCTTTGACTGTCCATGAAGCGACATCAACATAAACTCCCGATAGATCCAGTCATCATCCACTCCATCAATGGTTCTCCATGTGATCGCCCCGCCTTCAGCAGTCGTAAGATTCTTTACCGCATGAAAAGAAAAGCTGGTAAAATCTGCGATATTCCCGCACATTTCCCACTCTCCGTTAATCTTCCTCTTCGAGCCGAACGCATGCGCACTATCCGCAGCTACAACGACCCGTCCGATCGCTTCCTGAATCTCATTTTCCGGACGGAACAACGACTTCTTTCTCTCCACGATCTCGAAGATCCTCTGATAATCACAGACCACCCCTCCGAGATCCACCGGAATGATCACCTTCGTCTTCTCCGTGACCGCCTGTTCCAGCGCGTCATAGTCCATCTCATAGCTGCCCCGCGCCACATCTACCAGCACAAGCCTTGCCCCCACATGACATACCGGGCTTGCCGATGCCGTATATGTATAGGCGGATGTGATAACTTCATCCCCCTCGCCCACGCCTAAGAACCTTAAGACCGCCTCCATACATGCCGTAGCCGAATTCAGCGCCGCCGCCCGCTTCGTCCCGCAATACGCGGCGATCTTCCTTTCAAATTCCTTCGTCCTGGGTCCTGTGGTGATCCATCCGCTTTTGAGCGTCCGTATCACTTCCGCTATCTCCAGATCTGTAATATCCGGCGGCGAGAACGGAATCTCTCTCTTCTCCATTTCACGTTTCCCTCCTATCTATTTCCAACTATACGGTTGCCGCCTACGGCTATCCCGCCATGGTCTCTCTCTTCTTCCCCACCATCTCGATCCCCAGATGTATCACCGTCTTCCGGTTCATAAATTCAACCTCAACCTTCGCGATCCGCCTGTGAAGATCGATCTTCCTGATATATCCTTCCATGCTTTTAAGCGGTCCAGACAGTATGGTGATCACATCATCCTCCGATACTGACACCTGGGACAGACCCACTTCCATTCCATCCCCCGCCGTCCGCATGATCCGCGTCAGCCATTCTACTTCCTCCTTGGAAAGCGGAATGAACTGCTCAGCATCCTTCCCCAGCATTCTTGTAAATGCCGGCACATGCTTAAGCTCCTGATACAACTCCTTAACGGAATCGCTCACAACAAATACATACCCGGGGAGCAGCTTCTCATGCAGCTCTCTCCACTCTCCCCGCAGCTTCTTTTTCATATGACGCATCGGGTGAAAACAGCGGTCATACAGTCTCCGGTCAACCACCACATTGATCTGTTCCTCCGCCCGTTCTTCCATCCCCGACGCAACCTGTATCACATAATACACAGCTATCCTCCAACTTTACCTGCATATCCGCGCATAAAGAAAAGCATTCCCTCCTGAAAGAGCATGCTTCGCCATCCGTGCCCATGGGAAACGCCCCACTGCCACAGTGCCGTCTGGTACTTTCATTCATTTCCCAGACGCCGGATATGTCATACTTTCCTAAAACCCCGTGCCCATGCTGCGAGAATTTCTTAATAGTAATCCTAAGTTTTCGATACGATTTCCAATCCTACCTGCACCCGCCGCCTCTCTCCAAGCATTGGCAACTCTAAAAATGCTCGACGTTTATGGCGATCGATCTTACATATATATCTTTCTTTTCCTACCAGAGGACCGGAATAAATCTTCACTTTTGACCGTTCGATCACACCCTCTGACATTTCTATAGTCTGTTCCTTTCCGCCAAAAGTCTTCAGAAATTCCACTTCCGAATCCGATAGAGGGACTACTTTATCCGCCGTTTCCAGAAGCTTCGTCTTCCCCTTGATACGGACCAGCTCATCGCTCAATCTGTCAGCCTCATCCGTGACCATAAAAACATATCCCGGGAACAAAGGCTTCTCCTGTATAACCCACTCTCCCCGAATATGCTTCTTCTCTTCATAGTAGAAAACATAACAATTCTTGACCAGGTCAGAAGACAGCTTCTCCTGGCATTGCCGCCGGACACTCTCTTCCTCGCCCTGTCGGACCTGTACAACACACCACATACCTGTGCCCCTTATCCTTCCGGCTTCTTGTTGACTGCCTGCAATTTTACTCTTAATTGCTTTTCAAAAATGTAATGAAGTACTATACTTCATTACATTTTTTATAAAGAAAAATATGTCTGAAATTCATTTTTCTACGTTATATTACCATGCAAAAAAGCATTTGTCAACAATTTGGGGGATTATGCGAAGGTTTCTAATAGCATTTCTGGAAGTTTTTTCACAAAAAAATATGCAAATTGGGGATAAAGTTATTGCCTGTCCAACCAAAACAGAAAAATTTAAAGAGATTTTCATTTCATCGCCGTCAAAATTCTGGTCAAAATTCCGAGGGATTCATTATTAGATGATATGCTATTTTGCTGCTGAGAAATTGAATTATGCGCCGTCAAAATTCTAGTCAAAAAAATCGACTCCTTATAAAATAGGGGCCGATTATCATTTTGTAATGAAGTATAGTACTTCATTACATTGCTAAGCTATTAGAATTTTCTATATCAACTTTCAGTTTAAAGACCAGAAGTCTGCACCCAGCCCCCTGGTCTTCCCTTATCATTCATCTGCTCACTTTTCAGAGCATCCACCCTTCAGCCGCATCCACCAGCGCGCTCTGGTAACTGATCTTCCCGACCGACTCCTCAGCCACGACATCCCGCCGTCCGACCTCCGAATCGTTCAGATAATATATCGCCTCCCCGATCTTATCTCCCTTTTTGACAGGCGCCTCCAGCTTCTTCTTCATAACTACCTTCCGCTTCATTCCTTTCAGATCCGCCCCTGTGGTGTCGATATATGTAAATGGCTCCTTCTGCGCCGCTTCGACATTTCCCTTCACACCTCTTGCGATCTTCACAGGTTTTATCGGTTTTACCGCATCCTCCTGGTACTTATTACATTTCCCGAAACCATAATTACAGAGAGCAATCGCATCCCTGACACGAGCCTTGCTGTCTTCCGCTGCCATAATGACTGCAATCAGCTCTGTATCATCCTTCTTCGCCGTTGCCGATACACAGAACTTCGCCTTGCTGGTCGACCCCGTCTTAAGCCCTGTCGCATATTCATACTGCCGAATCAGCTTATTCGTGTTGGACAGCCCGAACTCCGACGAACCCTTCTTGGTCGTATGGGTGATATTTTCCATCCAGATCGTACAGTAATCATGGATCTGCGGATACTTGGTGATCAGCTCCCTTGACATCAGCGCAATATCCCTCGCCGTAGTCAGATGGCCGTCCGCATCCAACCCGTTACAGTTTATAAATTGTGTATTGGCCATTCCAAGCCCCTGCGCCCTCTGGTTCATCTGCGCCACAAACTCTTCCTCATTGCCGCAGATATGTTCTGCCATTGCCACACATGCGTCGTTTCCATAAAGTAGACCGACTATTTTTAACGCCACACAAATAACCAGACGCATACAATATATTGATAAAATAATCAAAAAATTTTAAGAAAATACACAAATAAGCTTTACATCACACCGATTATATAGTATAATACAATTAATTTAAATCTCCTTCCCAAAAGGGCACACTGTTTGGTTGGTTTTAATCAAGACTTTGTGCCCTCGCCTGTTTTATTTTCATAGACAGCGGTTCGGTTGGGCGGCCGGAATTTGTAATATATATTCACCGCCCCGTCCTCATTGACTTCTATTTTTTCAATCAGTTCCACGACTATCTCCCTCGTAAGCTCCTCCACTCCAATATAATTTTCAAACCTCTTAAGCCAGTCATCTTCTTTCATATCCGCACATTTACGCTCCGAATCCTGTTCCTTCATATTTCTGTAATTTTCCTTCAGATCGGCAATATCCCTCTCGAATTCTCTGACATAGGACAGATACTCTTCCTTTGAGATCAGTTCATCCATATAATTCTGATAGGTCTTACGCTTATATACTTCCCTGCGCCTTAGCTCTCTTTCCATACCTTGAAGCCGGGCCTCATAATCCTTTTTACTTCCTTTTTCACACTCAGCTCTTACCTGCTCCAGATACGTGATATCCTTCGGAGTCAGGATCCTTTCTGCTTCCTCCTTAAGGGAACGCAGCACGGCGCGGCACAGCCCTTCATAGTTGACCGCATGGCTTCGGCAGCAGTCCTTTCCCTGCGTCTTATATGTCTTACAGCAATATCCCTTGAACCTGCGGCTTCCTCTGCGCTCATATGTCTTCACCATAGCATGTTTACAATCCGCACAGATCAGTACCCCGGCAAATATCGATATCTCCCCTCCGCCGTTTACCTGCTTCGTACGGAGTTTCTGCCTCTCCTGTACCTTTCTGAACGTATCCTGATCGATGATCGCCTCATGCATATCCTCAACCCTGATCCATTGTTCCTTTGGCTGTCTGATATGCTTCTTATCCTTGTAGGAGATATTCCGATACTTATTCTGCACGACGCTCCCGATATATACTTCATTGTTCAATATGGTATGTATGGTCTGATACGACCATCTTCCGGTAGTCTCGCACTCATGAGCATTCCGGTAGTTGATACCAAGGATCTTCCTCTTATACAGAGTGGGGATCAGCACGCCCTCCCCTGTCAAAAGCTTCGCGATCCTTGCTTTCCCATATCCTTTAAGATAGAGCTTATAGATTCTTCGTACAACGTCTGCCGCGTACGCATCCTCCACCAGATGGTTGCGGTCTTTGGGATCCTTCACATATCCGTACGGACAGGATGCGCCGAGATACTGGCCGTTTCTCATCTTTGCCCGAAATGCGCTCCTAATATTCTTAGATAAGTCCTCACAGTACCATTCATTCACCAGCCCATTGATCTGCCGCGATTTCTTATTGTTGGAATCGGCGGTATCCGCCCCGTCAACCACCCCGATAAACCGGATGCCGAGATTGGGAAAATCATGATGCAGATATCTCTCAATATGCTCCAGGTTGCGGGAGAATCTGGACTGCGATTTGGCGATCACAACGTTGAATCTGCCAAGCTTCGCATCCGTCAGCATTCTCTCGAATTCCGGCCTCGTGTCAAAAAGCCCGCTCTCATCGTCATCAGAATAGACATCTACGATCTGGCAGTCATGTGCAAGCGCATAGTCTGTCAGCAGAAGCCTCTGATTCTGGATGCTGGCGCTGTCGTCTCCCTTCGTCAGCTTATCTTTGTCCTCCTTTGACAGCCGAAGATACAGTGCTGCTTTTGTCTTCTCCTCCATAACCTCTCTCCCTCCCGTTCGCGCCGGTCTAATCATGCAGCCTCATAACAGCTTCCATGCACGAAACCAGCGTCTTCGTCCCATATATCACCCGCGCGGTCTTCACAATTCCCGCCTTTGTTCCTTTTTCCTGCGGTCCTTTTTCCGTCTCTTTTTGTACATTTTGCACATTTTGCGCACACCAACCTCTCTCTTGGCACAGGCAATCCTTTTTTGCGTCATTTTTGCCGCACATCAGCTTCTCTCCTGACTCAGCAACCCATTTTTATTAATCTATGCTCAGTACACCTTCCTTAATTACTTTTCCGTCAAGAAACCTGCAAACCAAACCACAGGAATATCTGGTAATTACATCAGAATATGTTATAATGTAAGAAATGCTAAGAACGAAGGTGGAACCGTGAATATCAAAGAATATGAGAAAATACTGCGCTCGATCCCGTCTACCGGAATCTTCATTATCCGTGAGGACGATCATACTATATTACATTATAATGAACGGGTACGCGAGGTGGCTCCCCATATTAAAAAGGGAATGCCCTGCCAGAAGCTCGGCAGCCACTCCTGCGCGAACTGCCCGCTCCTGACTATTGGGGACAAGCAAGAGAACCAGACTATCAACTACAACAATATATTCGGAGAGATGGTCGATATCATAGCCGTTCGGACACTGTGGGAGGATAAGATTCCCGCGTTTATCATCATGGTGGCGCCGCATACGCAGTCCATCAGCAATACCTATCACAAGATTCTCCGGGTCAATCTCTCAGAAGACCGCTATGAAGTAGTGAAGATCAACCCGGAAGACCGGGCATTCGGTTATGGAACAGACATCTTCTCGAGCTGGCTTGGTCAGTTCATCTACAATGGCGGCATCCACCCGGACGATATGAATAATTTTATCTCCTTTACCCGCCCGGAGCATATGATAAGCGCCTTAAAGTCCGGCAAGAAATCCTTAAGCTGCTGTTACCGCAGACGCTCCGGCGATGATTACCGCTGGAATCTGATGGAAGTTGTTCCAGACCCCGATCCGGCAAGCGAAGACCTGTTCGTTTTCCTATACGTCAAGGATGTACACGACATCCTGCAGGAGAGCCTGGAGCTTGATGATGCCAGCCTGCGCGTTCAGGAAGTCATCCGAACCCTGGGTGAACAGAACTTCGGAATATACGGAATCGATCTGGATACAGGGGAGGCGAACCTTGTCCGTGAGAATGGACATACTCATACCGGCTGGAAATCCTGGACTGTACAGTGGAACGAGATCATGAGTTCCCGTCTGCTCAAGCAGATTCATCCCACAGACAGGGACAAATTCTGTCACAGCTTCTCTTTGGACGGCCTGCGCCAGACCAAGGACACTTCCGTTGAGAAAGCGGATATGCTCTGCCAGTGGCGCGGAGAAGAAGATCACGAATACCGCTATATGGCAGTGATCGCTTACTTCGGCCAGAACCACGGCACCAAGAATTACACGATCCTGGCGCTGCAGAATGTAGACAAGCGTGTGCGCCAGGAACATACCCTTACGCTCAGAGATATGCAGCTTGCGGCGATCCTTAAGTCCCGTTACAGTGTCATGACTACCGTTTATCTGGAGAACGGCCAGTGTGAGCGGGTCTGGATCAATGAAGACAGCAAGATGCAGAACAGTTTTTCCGGCAATTATCATCAGTATTTTCATAATCTGCTGGAAACAACCGTTAATCCCGAGGATGCGCACATCTTCCAGAAGGTCATGAGTCCGGAGCATCTGTATCAGAAGGCGGCCGATACTAGAGACTATTCCGAAGAGATCTGTCAATACCGCATCCTGGGAACCTCTCTGCGATGGATGGAACAGCATGTGATCTACGCCCGTCAGGGGAATCGGATGTCCGTCAATATCCTGGGTCGGGACATTACCCGGGAAAAGCTTGAAGAAGAGATTCGCCTGAAAGGCGAACAGGAACAGGCCGACATTATCCGTTCCTTAAGCGGCATGTTCTTCGCGACCTATTATGCGGATCTGGAGCAGGATTTTTTCCGCAGCGTAACACAGCAGCTTCCTGAAGTCAAGAAGGCTCTGGACAATGAAGTCGACTATGAGACCGGTCTTCGAATCTATGCCGAGGCCTTCGTCCATCCAGACGACCGCGAAGAATATCTTAAGGTTCTCAGCACTCAGAATCTTAAGAAGAAGCTTAGCCGGAAGAACCCTTATGTAACCCTTGCATACCGCAAGCTCCCGGAACAGCCTGTGACAAGGCCGGAAGAATACGGTTGGATCCGCAGCACGGCCGTACTGTCTCAGACAGACGCAGACGGCAAGGCACGCTCCATCGTCTATGCCGCACAGGACGTAACGGAGAGTAAGCGCAAGGAGATGCGGGAACAGCAGGCCCTACAGGCAGCATGCGAAGCCGCCGACCAGGCCAATGCATCCAAACGGAACTTCCTCTCTTGTATGAGCCATAATGTACGGACTCCGATGAACGGCATTATCGGCATGCTTAAGATCGCGTCTGACCATCTGGAAGATCACATCCGGGTACAGGATTGTCTCAGCAAGGCGTCTTTATCCAGCCAGCAGCTTCTCTCGACGCTTAATGAGATTCTCGATATCAGCCAGATCGAGTCCGGGAATTTTAAGCTGGAAGCCGAAGCATTCTGCCTGTCGGATCTGATGCAGGAGATCAGCGAAGCCGTTCTCCCCGACGTCCGCGCGAAGAACCTTACGCTTAAGGTCAACCCTATGCAGGTGGTGCACGAAGAGATTCTCGGAGACCGGATGCGCCTGCAGCAGATGATCATGAATATATTATGGAATTCCGTCAACTATACCCTCGTCGGCGGCACACTTGAGATATCCGTAACCGAACACGAATCCAGCGAGCATGGCTGCAGCTCTTATAATTTCGTTTTCCGTGACAGCGGGATCGGCATAGAGGAAGAATTCATTCAGCATATTTTCGAACCTTTCAGCCGTGCAGACGATCCTAATGTCAGCCGGATCGACGGAGTCGGCCTGGGTATGACGATCGCCCAGAACATCGCCCGCATGATGGGCGGAACGATCAGTGTGAAGAGCAGATTCGGGGAAGGAAGTCAGATTACCGTAACCGTAATCCTAAGACTCCAGGCTTCGTCTGAGATATCCGACAGTCTGCCGTCTGAGACATCCGACACACCTGCCGGCGTCTCTTTTTACGGACGCAGGATTCTTCTTGTGGAAGACAACGAACTTAATCAGGAGATTGCCATGGAACTGATAGGCGAGCTTGATGCGATGGTAGAATGTGCCGCAGACGGCAGAAAAGGCCTTCAGCGCTTCGCGGAGATGCCCGCAGGATATTATGATATGATCCTTATGGATATACAGATGCCCGTAATGAACGGTTTCGACGCCACACGCGCGATCCGTAAGCTTCCGCGCGCCGATGCCGCAACCATCCCTATCATCGCCCTGTCCGCCAATGCTTCCGTGGAGGACATGACGGCAAGCCATGAATCGGGAATGAACGGGCATATCGCCAAACCGCTGAATATCCCGCAGTTGATCGAGCGCATGGGTTATTGGCTGAAAGAACGATAAGATACCGGGGGAACCTGTTATCTCAACAGATTCCCCCTTAGATACTTTTCCCATATCTGATATCCTCTATTCTACTTTTATTATACGCCGCACATGCGTCATTGGCGCTCGCCACAGAGATACACTTAATAAGCGTATCAACTGTCTGCACCTCCCCCGGCTCTAAAAACACCTGTGAGCCTCCCATCGACGCCGCATACTCTGACGTAGTAACCTGATCCTCCAGCTTGATCTTCCCGTCCTTTAGCGCATCGAAGATCAGCAGCAGCGTCATAATCTTCGTAACGCTTGCCGGGGGCCGCTTGGTATCCGCATCCTTATCATAGATCACCTGCCCAGTAGAGGCTTCCATCAAAACCGCAGACGGCGCGCTTACCGCCAAGTTCCCTGCGCTCCCGTCTCCTGTTGGTTCTTCCGCTTCCCCGGTTTCCTCCTGCGCGTCCGCTTCCTCCTGCGTACCTGTCTCTGCTTCCTCCTGTACGTTTGCCTCCCCCTGTGTTTCCTCTTCTTCCCGCGCATCCGCATCTTCCTGTTCCTGCGTCCCTGTATCCGTATACAGAATCGGCTCCCGCACCTGCATCGCGTACACCGGCTGCACACATAACAGGACGCTGCATAAAACTGCCACAATTTTTTTCATACACTGGCTCCTTGTTAGTCTGTTATTATTATTACTATTGTAATATGAATCATTGGAAAATATGCCAATTGGGGTGTCCCCAACTGAAAAAGAACAGGCGTCGCAGCCTGCTCTCATAGAGATATACCCCTGCCCGGGTTATGCAGAAAACGGAATGCTTATTATGTAGTTCCGTTTGATGAATGGGAAAGAACACCCCATCAGAAGCATTCGCATTTTTCTTCTTCGAAAATTCTCTCATGTAACTCTGTAAATATCATAACACTTTTTATCGGATACCGCAACAATTTGTCTGATTTTATTGAAAAACCGTGCTACTTATATTGACAATTTTTTACATATTCTCCCACAAATCCAGTACAAGATCCATACATGAAATTTGGGACAGACAGGTTCGAAAACCCATTTGCCCCAATTTCATTCAAAAGCCTGTTAAGACTTCCTGCAGTGATCCGAAAGATCCGCTGTTATTTGCCAGCCATCTGCTTTTCCTGCTGCTCGATCATCTTCTTAACCATATAACCGCCGACAGAACCGTTCTGTCTGGAAGTCAGGTCGCCGTTGTAACCATCTGTAAGCGGTACTCCCAACTCGTTTGCCACCTCATATTTGAACTTGTCTAATGCTCCCTTAGCCTCTGGTACGGCTGCTCTGTTTGATGAACTTGTCATAATTGTCTCCTCCTTTTTGTAACTTGAATTGTACCTTTCTTTTTGGTACACCGATAGTATATGGAGGATTCAGATTATTACACTGGAAGTTGTTTCATAATCTGGAAGATTCTTCACCCAGTCATTTTCAGTTTCTAAAAGTTCATCCGCAGCCTCATTGGCCATCTGAAGGATCTTCGCGTCCTGATACACGTCGCCAAGCCGGAAATCCATCAGTCCGCTCTGTCGGATACCGAACAGATCGCCCGGCCCGCGAAGCCTCAGATCTTCACTGGCAATCTTGAATCCGTCGTTAGATTTATTTAAAATAGAGAGACGCTCTTTCGTCTCCTTCGACTTCGAACCGCTCATGAAGATACAATAGGACTGATGACTTCCTCTTCCGACCCTTCCGCGAAGCTGATGGAGCTGAGCCAACCCAAACCGTTCCGCATTTTCGACCATCATCACCGCCGCGTTAGGCACGTCGATCCCTACTTCGATGACAGTTGTCGACACCAGGATCTGAATCTCATTTCTCCCAAAACGATCCATGATATCGTCCTTCTCGGTCTGCCGCATCTTCCCGTGCAGATACGCCACACAGATTCCGTCTCCCATCTCGCTCTGTAGCATGGATGCATAGTCGATGACATTCTCCGCCTCTATGCTCTCGCTCTCCTCGACCATGGGACAGATCACATAACACTGCCGCCCTTCTGCCACCTGCTTCTTCATGAATGTATATGCCGTCTGACGATACCCTGTGTCCACCACACAGTTTTTGATGGGCAGACGGTTTGCCGGAAGCTCGTCGATCACGGATATATCAAGATCTCCATACAAGATAATGGCAAGCGTCCTTGGAATGGGCGTCGCGCTCATGACCAATACGTGGGGCACACCGCCCTTCCTGGCAAATGCTTCTCTTTGCTTCACACCGAATCTGTGCTGCTCGTCCGTCACCACAAGAGCCAGACAGTCGTAATTCACCGCACCCTGGATCAGCGCGTGAGTACCGATGATGATCTTCGCATACCCGCACTCGATCCGGTCATAGGCCCTGCGCTTCTCCTTTGCCGTCATGGACCCGGTCAGAAGAACTACCTTAATCTTGATACCGTAAGTCTCGAATAAACTCGTGACAGATTCATAATGCTGTCTTGCCAGCACTTCTGTAGGCGCCATCATAGCCCCCTGATATCCGTTCAGCGCCGCAGTCATCAGGGCAAGAACCGCCACGATCGTCTTGCCGGAGCCCACGTCACCCTGCACCAGCCTGGACATAGCTGTATCGCCGGATATATCCCTTAAGATCTCCGTCCAGACCTTCTGCTGCGCATCCGTCAACTGATAAGGAAGGCCTTGTACGAAGGCTTCCACCTCCGGCTTCATCTCCATTCTATATTCATTCGCAAGTTTTTCATTTTTATCCTTAAGCTTGCGTATGGACAGAATGAATGCCAGGAATTCCTCGAATACCAGACGCTCTCTGGCGTGATAGAACACTTCCTTATCCTCCGGGAAATGAATTCCGCGCACCGCATAATTATATTCTGCCAGTCCATACTTAAGCCGGAGTCTGCCGGGCAGGCTGTCCGCCGCAAGATCCATCCCATCCAAAGCCTGCCGGACCGCCTTCATCACCGCATTATTGGTAAGGCCTGAAGTCAGGCCGTAGAGCGGCTGCAGCGTATTCAGCCTGTCGGCGTACTTCTCGCTTGGATAGAACATCTCCGGGTGCTCCATCACCAGGCCGTCCCTTCTTCGCAGCACTCTTCCCCGCAGGGTAAGCGAACCGCCCTTGGCAAATGTACTCCGAAGGAATGGCATACGGAACCAGATCACCTTAAGCGTCCCGGTAAGATCCTTCAGATACAGCGTCGTCACCTGCATCTTCGCGGTGCCCGACACCTGTACCCTTCCATAGATCGCGCCGCTAACCGTCTGCGTCCGCCCTTCCTCCAACTCGCTTACAGGAATCGGTTCTTCATAGACGTCATACCCTCTGGGATAGTACCGAATCAGGTCGCCCACCGTACTGACGCCGACTTTCTCGAACAATCTCTGAGTCTTTTCACCGATTCCTTTCAGTTCCTTGATACTCGTCTTATCTATCATAGTTACTCGACTGCGAGAACATAATAATAGATCGGCTGTCCGCCAAAATGCGCATCCACATCCAGATCCGGATAGATCTCCTCAATCTGTGCGATAAACCGCTCGGCGTCCTCTTCCTTCACTTCCTCGCCGTAATACAGGCTAATCAGTTCAGAATCCTCATCCACAAGCTGCGCAAGCAGTTCCTTCGTCGTCTCTTCCACACTTCTGCCTACCGCAAGGATCCCCGCATCGCCGATCCCCATGATATCGCCCTCATGGATCTCCTTATCATCAATGTGCGTATCCCTGACCGCATAGGTAACCTGACCGGACTTCACATTCTTGATGCCTTCCAGCATCGCTTCCTCATTCTCCTTCACACCGGCTTCCGGCACGAAATTAATGATCGCCGTAATGCCCTGAGGAACCGTCTTCGCAGGGATCACCACGATCTCCTTATCCTCTACCAACGCCTTCGCCTGATTCGCGGCAAGCACGATATTCTTGTTATTCGGAAGGATAAATACACAATCCGCGTTCACCTGGTCGATGGCATTGAGCATATCCTCCGTACTGGGATTCATGGTCTGGCCGCCCTCGATGATATGGTCGACCCCAAGCTCCTTGAAGATCTCGTTCATCCCTTCCCCGATGGACACCGCGATGAATCCCATCGGCTTCCTTGGTTCATCACTCTTCTTAGCCAGGCTCTCCGACTCCTTCTTTGCCGCTTCCTGCGCCGCGATCTTCTCGGCGTCACGGATCAGCTTCTCCTGATGCTCCTCACGCATATTGTCGATCTTCATACGCGACAGCTGGCCGTACGTAAGCGCCCTCTGGATCGCAAGCCCCGGATCGTTGGTGTGCACATGCACCTTCACCACGTCTTCATCCGCGACACAGACGATAGAATCTCCGATCGAAGACAGATACTCCTTGAAATCCTGCTCATTCTCGTCCGTGAATTCCTTCTCCGTCAGGATGATGAACTCCGTACAGTATCCGAACTTGATGTCCGCCGCCTCGCCCGCATCAGAAGCCGTAATCTTCACGCCGGTTCCCGCTCCCGGAGCGATCGCGCTGTAGTCCACCTCTTTCCCAAGGAATGCGTCATAAGCTCCCCTGATCACTTCCACAAGACCCTGGCCGCCGGAATCAACAACCCCGGCTTCCTTAAGTACCGGAAGCATATCCGGCGTCTTCTCAAGCACCTCCTCGGCATGACGGATCACTTCTGGAAGAAATACCTCCAGATCGTCCGTCTCCTCCGCCATCTCGGCCGCCTTATCCGCGATACCGCTTGCCACCGTAAGGATCGTCCCTTCCTTCGGCTTCATGACCGCCTTGTACGCCGTATCCCTCGCCCTTGCGCAGGCCGCCGCAAGACCTCTCACGTCGATCTGCTTCTCCTCGCGGATCGACTTGGTGAAGCCTCTTAGAAGCTGTGACAGGATCACGCCGGAATTCCCCCTTGCACCCCGCAGGGAACCAGAAGAGACCGCCTTCGCAAGCTCCTTCATATCAGGCTTCTCAAGCGCCGTCACTTCCTTTGCCGCAGCCATGATCGTAAGCGACATATTCGTCCCCGTATCCCCGTCTGGTACCGGGAATACGTTCAGTTCATTGATATATTCTTTCTTCGCCTCAATATTCTGTGCACCTGCCAAGAACATCTTCGCAAGCATATCCACATTAATCGTCTTCGTAGCCACTTCTTATGTTCCTCCTTAACTTAATCGATGACTTTAACGCCTTCAATGTAGATATTGATCTTATCTACCGGCATCCCTGAAAATTCTTCTACTTTATATTTTACATTGCTGATCAAATTCTCAGTCACGGCTGAAATACTCACACCATATGCGACAACAATATGAAAGTTGATACTGATATGGTTCTCATCCGATATCGCTACCTTGATCCCCTTCGTCAGGCTCTCTCTCTTAAGCAAATGCACCAGCCCGTCCTTCATATTCACCGCAGCCATTCCTACTATACCAAAACATTCCACTGCAACGGTTCCTGCGTACTTCGCTACTACTTCCGGATCGATCGTAACGATTCCAAGATCCGTACTCATACATCCTTTCATATCTGAAACCTCCTGTCATCCTTCTGAACTATGGTACACTAGAGATATTATACCCTTTTTTTCCATATATTACAACAAATAAAAACTCAGATCTCGAAATGAAATCTGAGTTTTAATCTTCCCTATGCACGCTCAACTTTTCCTGACTTTAAGCAAGAAGTACAAACATACATCTTCTTTGTTCCACCATTCTCCGTCTTAACACGAACTGACTTAACGTTTGATTTCCACATCTTTGGTGTCTTTCTATGAGAGTGGCTTACATTGTTCCCAAAGTGAGCACCCTTTTCACAAATAGCACATTTAGCCATGACTGCACCTCCTAACGCTCCATATATAGTCTGACAAGCAGACTCACAACACTAGTATCTTAACAGATGGAAAGAAGAATTGCAAGCATTATTTGTGCTTTTTCGGGTTTTTTTGGAAATTAACTGAGAACCTCGGTGAACATATTCTTCCCCTCCAAGCCCTAACCCGGTTCCACCATTGGTCTTTCATAACACTATTAGCAACAAAACAAATTATATCCCGCCAGTATACACAATATGATACACAGCACCTCTACGAACGTGTTCGGCAGGATCAGAGCCAATATCATCCCCACCGCCACACAGAACAGGGCAAATCCTACTACCCGCTTCATCCCTGCCACCCTTGCCTCTGTTTTCTATATCATATGTGCATACTCCTGTAAAAATGCGTAAATCCTGCGCCGTATCAGATCTATTCCGCGAAATCCTCATCATCCGCACGGTCCAGGATGTCCACCACATCCTCCTCCGTCATCTTGTCTTCCTTCTTAGACCCAAACCGGTCGATTACATCCGGCACCATATCCAGAATCTTCGTCATGGTATCCTGATTCTTGACATTCACGAGCTTCGTGTGTCCGTTCTGAATTACAAGCACCGCACTTGGCGTCATCTTACCTCCAAGTCCTCCCGCGCCCTTCTCCTTGCTGTCCCCGTTGAATGCTCCCGCGCCCACCGCGAAAGACACATCCACCAGAGGAAGGATGATCGTATCACCGATATGGATTGCCTCTCCCACCACCGTCTTAGATGAGATCACACCATTCATACCTTGAAACAGGGCCTCTACTGCTCCTTTAAATTGATTCTCCGCCATAATCTTTACTCCTTTTATAATTTAAAATTCCTTACATGCCTGTACGTCATACGCACGTCCTTACACCACACAAGCTTCCACAACAGCCACACGAAATAACTTACCTTGATCTTCCCTGCGACCTCCAGATTCCCGTCAAGAACCTTCCGCTCAAAGTCCGGATACACCCTGACATCATCACCCAGGAACGGATACATGACGCTGATCCCTGCCAGAATCCTTCCTGTGAGGGACGGATCTTCAAATCCATAGCGGACTCTGGCGGCGACTCTCTTCGGCCTAAGCTTCCGAAGCAGCCTCCACAGCTCATCCTTCGCCTTCACGAACGCCTTCTTATGGATCTCGTCTGTCAGGAAGTCAACAATCTTGTCCTTCTTACCCTTAAGCGATTCTATCTTCTCACTGATATTCTCAATACTGTCCTTCACCTTCGCGGGAATATCTGCGATCTTCCGATACAGTCCGGTTATTTTTTGCCAAATGCTCTGACAGAGGTCTGTAATTTTCTGCCATATAGATCTGTGTTCTTCTTCACAGCCCGCGCCGCAGTCTGAAGCCTCGCAAGGCTCCCCACACGAGCCTTCTTCGCTCTTCGCAGCATCTTCCCCAGAAACTTCACAGAGCTGCCCGACCTCTTTAACCTCACCGGTATCAGCACTTTCTTCTTCGCCTTCCACAGCTTCGGCAAGTTCTTTCCTGTCTTCTTTGCTTTCCACAGCTTCGCCAGACTCTTCCCAGCACCGCCTCGTTTCTTCCACCATAACATTACCGGGCTCTTTGCCCTCTTCTTCCACAGCTTCGGCATTCTCTTTCCCGTCTTCTTCCAGATCTTCACCGGCATTTTCTTCTTCGCCTTCTTCAACATCTTCCCATAATTCTTCCATTTCTTTGTCATACGTTTCCACCTCTGATCTTATCGTACTTTTCTCTTCCTGGCCGCTCCTTATGTTCTTCCATGCGATCCGGATCCGCCAGGTCAGTTCCTTCTCCTCATAACACGCATAGAACCCCACCAGGTGCAAAAGCCACGTTACCCTGGCACCTGCACGGATCCCCGCAAACGTACCGTCACAGGAAGCCCTGATGTCATACCTGACCGGCACATAGAGAACAACACAAGCCAGCAATACAAGTATCCCCAGTATCGCTGCAAATATAATCCCTATGACCTTCAAGATAAGCACTAGAATATGTAGCATCTTACTCTTCCTGTTCTCTCTCTAATATAAAGGAGCGAATGTCTGCCCCTTTTGTCTTATTATACACTTCCTGAGCGATTTCTCCCACCATTTCTACCGCATCTTCATAACCTTTTGCAATGCCGACCACGAAAAAATCATCATGGGGAAACTCCGGCTGCAGCAAGACCATCGAATGATAGATCTCCAACTGGTCCTCCCCATTCATGGGAAGCGTTATGATATGGATATTCATCTGCAGCTTATTTTCTTCAAGCTTACGGATCACTTGATCCTTCTTCCTGATCCCTTTTGCCAGATATAGATGTTTATAGTATCTCATATTCCACCCTCTTTGTATACCAAAAATATGAAAAAAATCAGTAATACGCGTCAAACACCTGCTTCGCCACATTCACAGCCTTCGCCGCTCCGTCCGCAGATTCAATGATCACGCTGATAGCAAGCTCCGGATTATCCACATTGGTCATACCGATGAACCAGGAATGATCCTTCTCCTTATCAGAGCTGTACTCCGCCGTACCGGTCTTCCCCGCCGCCGTATAGCTCTGCCCGCTTAATACCGACGCCGTGCCGTAATCCACAACACCCGTCATATACTGCTTCAACTGGGACGCCTCCTCCGGCGTCATCAGGTTCTTGTACTCCTTGGGCAGATTCTTCTCCACCTCCTGCCCGGAATGATTCGTAATCGAATCCACCAGATACGGCCGCATCAGCGTCCCCCCATTGGCGATGGCGCTGGCGATCAGCGCCATATGGTAAGGGCTGACCTGGGTCTGTCCCTGCCCCATGGCAGTCATCATCTTCTCCCCGTCTACAGAAGAAGCATTCAGCTGAAATCTGCTCTGGCTGTATGGAAGGTCCGAAGGAAGCTTGGAATCAAACAGTACCGCCTTTGCCGTACTCTTGAACCGCTCCGCATCCAGCGCCAAACCGATATTACAGAAAGAAGTGTTGCACGAATAAGCCATACTGTCCGCAAATGAAACCTGGCCGTGGACATTCCCCCCGTAGCAGTGAATGGAAACTCCGCCCTGCTCGATCACACCGCTGCATTGATAGCTGTAGTCCATATACGCCGGATTCTCCCGCATATATTCCAGCGCCGTCACCACCTTGAAGGTAGAACCCGGCGCATACTGTCCCTGCGTCGCCCGATTAAGAAGCTCACTGTCTTCGCTGGAATTCAGATATTCCCAGTTTGCCGACAATGCATTGGGATCAAAATCCGGCTTGGACACCATCGCCAGGATCTTCCCGGTAGAAGGCTCTATCACCACGACCGCCCCCTTAAGGTCTCCCAGCGCATGATAAGCGGCCTGCTGCAGATTCAGATCCAGCGTCGACACAATACTGTCGCCCCTGTGCTTCTGATCCTGGAATTCGTCCTTAAGCTTGCTTAGAAAAAATGCGTTCGAGGTAAGCAACTCAAAATTCATCTTTGATTCCAGCCCCGCCTTGCCGTGGTCACTGTACCCGATCACGTGGGCAAACATACTGCCGTAAGGGTATTCCCGCGTCTCTGACCCGTCGTCCCCTACTCGGGTCGTGGCAAGGACGACCCCGTTCTTGTCCAGGATATCCCCCCGGACCACCCGCTCCGCATAAGCATCCTTCCTCGCATTATACGGACTCTGGATCAGCTCCTGGCTTTTGACCACCTGAAAATGTACGATATACCCCATCATCCCCAGAAACAGCGCCACGAAGATATACGTGACCCTGGCAAACTCCTTGTTCCTGACCCTCTTTTCCCTGGCCCGCTTCCTATCTCTTTTTCCTGCCGCGCGGCGCTCTCTCCAGCTCATCCCTTCTCTTTCCATATCTCTCTTCATACGCCTGTCTGTTTCTCCTTGCCCGCTGTCTCTCTCTCTTCCTTCTCTCAATATCTTCTTCCTCATCTTCCCTTACGATATATAATCCCTGGATGATCGCAAACATGATCAGGGTACTCAACAGCGAACTTCCCCCATAGCTTACCAGCGGAAGCGTCACCCCTGTGGAAGGGATGAACTTCGTCACACCGCCGATATTCAGAAACGCCTGGAATATATAACAGGTTCCAAGCCCCAGAGCCACCATCTTATAGAACATATCATGAAGCTGCATGGCAATATTCAGGAACATCACATAGCAGCTCACACAGATCAGGATCATACACAATGCGAAGATCAGCCCTAATTCCTCCGCTATGGCTGAAAAGATAAAATCCTCGTCCGCAACCGGTATACTGTCCGGCATCCCCTGGAACAATCCCATCCCAAACCAACCGCCCGTCCCAATGGCAAATAAAGACTGCGCCACCTGATATCCGCCGTTGTCGTAGGCTGCAAACGGATCCTTCCATACGATCACCCGGGTCTTCACATGGTTGAACAGATAATACGCCGCAACAGACGCTGCACTCCCCGCGCCCACCCCGGCAGCCACATACAGGAATTGATGGGTCGCCACATAGAGCATCGCCAGATATACGACAAAGATGATCAGTGCAGCCCCCAGATCCTTGGATACAACAAGGATCAGCACATGGAATGCGGCAAGAGCCGTTGTGATCACAATATTCCTGAATTCCATCGACAGCTTGAAGCTGGACGCCACGAAGAATACGAAGATGATCTTCACAAGCTCCGACGGCTGGATACTGATCCCGCCTATGGTGAATCCAAGCTTCGCGCCGTATGACACCCGCCCCGCCACAACGACGATGGCAAGAGACGCGATGCCCGCAACCGCATACAGATTCCTCCACTCGGAGAGCTTCTTGAACTTCCGGATGATCACCGGAACCGCCATGCTTATGGCAACCGCTCCCGCCGCAATCAAATATTGCTTTACGGCCTTCTCATAGTTCAGCCTTGCAAGAATGATCATGCCGATACACAGAAGCATGCACATATTATTGACCACCAGTCTTGACGACTTTGGATACAACATCTGATACAGCAGGATCGTCGCCGCGAAAAGAATCGTCTGAATCACATAGAACGCCAGGATCTTCATATCATCCTTCTGCAAGTACATCACCATAAACGCAACGATATGCAGCATGAACATCAACGCATTCTGCCTTCTCAAGATCCGCTTCTGGTCATATGGATCATAATATCCGAAGATGCTGAAACAATGATATGTGTACATTGTGATCAGCAAGATCATCAGATATTTGGATATTTCTACAATAATATTTACCAAATCTTCACCTACTTTACTCCCCGTTTAAAATGTCCCCTCGTATATTCTCTCTCCGGCGGCGTCAGCGCCTTGCGGCGGATAAACGCGTCTGCATAAAGCTTTGCAACACCGCGTACTTCTTCTCTCGTCTCCGCAGTAAAGTCAAGCCTGATCTCTCCCGGGGCAAGCCTCCTGATCTCCTCCGCCTGATCCGCCAGAAACAGCGGCGCACTGTTATAAATGACATTATAGCAATACCTGCAGCACCTTCGCACCGCAAAGCGCTTCTTATAACGGTCACTGATACAGAGGTATTGGGAATCTTGTCTGCCGCCTGAAAGCTCCGTCTTAAGACACTGATCCGTTGTCTTCCAGATACAATTCGCCGTTATCATCACCGGCTGATAACCATAGACGCTCAAAACGGCTCCCCTGATATCAAGCCTTCCCAACTCTCTGGCGTTCAGCTCCAAAGGCGCCGTAAACCTGCTGATTCCAAGCTCCCTCATAAAAGTCTTGCCGTATCTGTTAAATACATACAGATTATGGTCCGAACGGATCTCCTTCGCATATCCATGCTGCTTAAGCCACCGATAGCTCTCTAAGTTGCGGATCAGCACACCGTCATATACGGACACAAGCTTCTCATAGAATCCTTCCCAGTCCCCGGCAGCTTTCGCCCGGAAGATATAAGGCATCGCAAGATAGATCCTGCACCCCGGGCGCTCCTCCTTAAGCCTGGGGATCCTCAGCAGCAGATCCCCCGTCCCCGGCAGGTCATCCACATAGATCACATCCGCATATCCGCAAGAGTACGCCTCTTCCAACTGTTCCAGGGTCTGCACGGAATATGCCGTCTCTGGCTGTCCTTCCCGATAAGCCCCGTCCGGCTGTACCCTGACACCCCCTGATCCGCTCTCCAACGGCCGATCTGCTATGCCGTCACATTCACTAAGGTCCAAAATCCTCCGTTCACTTCTCTGATATCTCTCTAGTATACACTCTGCAAGCTTCCGGGTCCCGTTCCTTCTCAGTTCATTCAACGCCTGCATGGTAAGAAATGCTTGTCCTTCGATCTGTACCTCCAGCTTGTCAAATGTAAACTGTGTATTCCCGGTCTTACACATCTGCTTCTTCACCCGCGCCGCCTCAAGAGGCTGCTTAAGAGCCTGCTGCACCGTCTCACCCTCGCACTCTGCCCGGCATTCCCCGCAGGATAATAACAGTTTAGCACGGCTGCCGGGAGAAAGTATTAATTTACCATTAATTTTTTCTTGTAATTTATAATCCTGAACCTGTTCCTCTTCCTTAAGGGCAGCGGGACGCTGCCAGGATATCATATCCTTCCCGTTGTACCGCATATAATATCCGTCCGTGTATCCCCGGCGCTGGTATGCACTCAAGAGCGCTTCCTTATCCTCTTTCGTTACCGTATACTTTCCCCGGCTGCAGGCTCCCGACTCCAGACAGATATCCGCATACTTCCGATACATCTGCACCACCGTATACACATAATCCGGCTGCTTCATCCTGCCTTCGATCTTGAATGAATCGATCCCCGCCCCGATAAGTTCCGGAAGCATCTCGATCGTACACAGATCCTTAAGGCTTAAGAGATCTGCCGCTTTCCCTCCGTCCGCCCGGTAAGGCAGGCGGCACGGCTGGGCGCACTGTCCCCGGTTGCCGCTCCGTCCACCGATCATACTGCTCAACAGGCATTGACCGGAATAGCAATAACACAGCGCCCCATGCACGAAGCACTCGATCTCAAGCCCCGTCTGCTCCTTCATCTTCCGGATCTCAGAAAGGGACAGCTCCCTTGCCGGAACCACCCGGGTGATCCCTTTCTCCTTAAGAAGTGCCGCTCCGTCCGCACCGGTGACCGTCATCTGCGTGCTCGCATGAACCGCCAGATCCGGAAAATACCTTCTCAGATACCCGATCACTCCCAAATCCTGAACGATCACGCCGTCGGCGCCCCGCAGATAATAGGGCAGAAGATATTCATATAACTGGTCGATCTCCGAATCCTTGAGCAGCGTATTGACCGTAAGATAGATTCGCCTCCCATGGATATGAACATAATCGATCGCCTCCAAAAGCTCCTCTTCAGACAGGTTCTTCGCATATGCCCTTGCCCCGAATCTCGTCCCGCCGATATAGACCGCATCCGCCCCCGCACAGACTGCCGCCCGAAGGCTCTCTATGGAGCCTGCCGGTGCAAGTATCTCAACTCTTCTTCTCATCATACCTCTCCTCTTTAAAAAAGGCTGTCCAAAGACAGCCTATTTCTTCCGATTATTCTTTATCTCCGTCTCCAACTGGACAATCTTCATCTGAAATTCCTTATTCTCTTCCTTAAGCTTGTCCATGGATTTCTCCGCATTCTCGAGTTTGATCTGCACCGATATCAGCTCATGCTTCAGATCATACATCTCCTTGTCCTTCGCCTCTATATCACTCTCCAACGTGCCGCCCTGCTTCTTAGCCTTGAAATAATCATCCGCGATGTTCAGCGCCAGCAGAATGCTTCTGGTCTCGGCGCTCTGCTTACGGTATCCGTCACTGTTGCTGCACTCCTCAATCTTGTGGTTCAAATATGTAGATACCTTCTGGAGATAGTCTTCGCTCTCAAACCCACTCAGGGTAAATACCTTGCCCCCTATTAATACTTCCGTAAAGTTTTTTGATGATGCCATGAGAAGCCTCCTCGAAATTCTTAATCTCTGTCCCTATTATAAACTAAACTTTCACAAAAACCAACTATTTTTCGATAATTTCACGTGAAATTCCAAGATGGTGGTATGCATGATCTGTCACAATCCTGCCTCTTGGAGTCCGCTGTATGAATCCATTCATAAGCAGATACGGTTCATAGACATCCTCAATGGTTCCCGCGTCCTCCCCGATGGCCGCCGCAAGGGTGTCTAGACCTACCGGGCCTCCTAAGAACTTCTCGATCATAACCTGCAGTAATCCGCGGTCCGTCTGGTCCAGCCCTTCTTTATCCACATCCAGAAGATCCAGCGCGTAATTCGCCACCTCTTCTGTAATATATCCCTCGTACTTGACCTGCGCGAAGTCCCTGACACGCTTAAGAAGCCGGTTCGCAAGCCTCGGCGTTCCCCGTGACCGCCTTGCGAGCGCGTAAGCACCGTTCCTGTCGATCCCTACCTCCAATACCTTCGCCGACCGGAGGATGATAGTCACCAGTTCCTCCACCGTATAGAACTCCATACGGTTCACCACTCCGAAGCGGTCCCTCAACGGCGCCGTGAGCATTCCTGCCCGCGTGGTCGCTCCCACCAGTGTGAACTTCGGAAGGTCCAGACGGATCGACCTTGCGCTCGCTCCCTTTCCGATCATAATGTCGATGGCATAGTCCTCCATCGCCGGATACAGCACCTCCTCCACCTGCCGGTTCAGCCGGTGGATCTCATCCACGAACAGCACATCTCCCTCCTGCAGGTTGTTAAGGATCGCAGCCATCTCCCCCGGCTTCTCGATTGCCGGGCCGGAGGTGATCTTAAGATTGACCTCCATCTCATTGGCAATAATACCGGCAAGCGTCGTCTTGCCAAGCCCGGGCGGACCGTAGAACAACACATGGTCCAGCGATTCTTTCCTTGCCTTCGCCGCCTCGATATAGATCTTCAAAGTCTCCTTCGCCTTCTCCTGCCCCACATAATCCGCAAGCATCTGCGGCCGCAGGTGGCTCTCTATCTTAACATCCTCTTCCAGATTCTCTGTCGTAATGATTCGTCTGCCCATACTCCTTACTCTCTCCCCCTATCATGACAGCCCCTTAAGTGCAAGCTTCAAGACCTCTTCTACCTCCATGGCCTCGCCGATATCCACCTGCTTCACGGCCCTCAATGCCTCTGTACTTCCATATCCAAGCGCCACCAGAGCCTGCACCGCCTCACCCTGCACTTCACTGTGATAAGCCGCCCCTTCAGCCGCTCCCGGATCGGCCGCGATATGCTCCAGCGCATCCTCAAGCTTAAGCTTGTCCCTAAGCTCTAAGATCAGCTTCTCCGCCGTCTTCTTCCCGATCCCCGGCGCCGCACAGATCGCCTTCACATCGCCGGCCAGAACTGCGAACCGAAGATCGTCGGGGCTTAACACTGCCAGAACCCCAAGCCCTCCCTTAGGCCCGATCCCATTTACCCCGATCAGCAGCTTAAACACCGTCAGATCGTCCCTGGTAAGGAATCCATACAACTGCATCGCATCCTCCTTCACATTCAAGTATGTATGCAGCTTCACTTCCCTGCCGACGGCCGGAAGCTTCCCCATCGCCTGCCCCGACATATAGACGCCATAGCCCACGCCGCCCACATCTACGATCACCTTATCCTCCTCAAACGCCGCGACTGTACCTCTCAGATAAGAAATCATCCATACTCCTCCTATTACTCATTCAAATTACTCATTCAAATTAACAAGCCTCTTCAGCATCTCATTCGCCGCGATCCCGATCAACAGCCCTGTAAACATCCCTGCGACCAGAAGCACCGGAACATAATAGACCACGCTGAAGGTCTCGACCACCAGCATCGCCACAGCTAACTGACCGATATTATGGAATACGCCGCCTGCAATACTGACTCCCATCACGCTGAACCCGCCGTTCCTCTTAAGCAGCGCCATGGCGCTTAGGCTTAAGATACCGCCTGCTAGGCTGTATATGATGCTGAAATAATTGCCGAACAAAAAACCGGAGAGCAACACCCGCACCACAGACAGCAGGTATGCTTCCTTCACTCCAAGCCTATATAATACCAGCACAATGATGATATTTGCAAGTCCAAGCTTCATCCCGGGGATACCGAAATGAAACGGGATCAGGGTCTCAACATAGCTGAAGATCAGCGCCAGCGCCGTAAAAACACCAAAATAAGCTACTCTGCCCCGCATATATCTACCTCGTTACCGCGTCGAATTCTCTGCTTGTCCCCGACTCTATCTCCACAACGACCTTATTGGGGAGGCAGATAATACTCTCACGGTTCAGGGCGATCGGCTTCTGATGGACACAGAGTTGGTCCGGGCAGTCCGCTTCCAGCATAGAAGCCTTCCCGTTCCTGATAAGAAGGACGTTCGTCCCCCCGTTGATCTCATACTCCCCTTCTTCCGACAGATTGTATGTATCCTGTATCGCACCCTCTATCTTAACGATCACCCGGTTCGCACCCTTCCCGCCGATAAATATATGGACAAGGACCGTAAGCCATGCTACGCATATGATGATCATGATCAAAACCCAATCCTTCTTCTTCAAACCAGTCTTCATATCTATCCACCTTTCCGCCTTACTGTTGCCTCAACTCGTCTGCACCGAACAGCAACATCTCAAAAAACATTTTAACACAAGAAATCCATCTCTTCAACCACATGTTCGATTGCATATCTTCTTTTTTATGTTATAATGGTTACAGTTCAGGCGCAAAATTAACAGAAATGATGATCGAGGTATACTATCCCATGAGACATAAGAGACTAGCTGCAGCAATTACATCTATTGCCATTCTTCTGTCCGGGTGTTCCGGGCTTCCAAGAGAGCGGGACCAGATCTACACGGACACGCTTTTTGATACGGTGATCCGCATTGAGATCCTTGATTCCGTTGACGATGATGTATTAAAAGGCTGCGAAGAGATTTGCAAGAAATATGACGCCATGTTTTCCAATAAGATCGAAGACAGCGAGATCTCCCGGATCAACGCCGCAGGCGGCAACCCGGTCGAAGTATCCGGCGAGACGGTCAAGCTGATTAAGAAGGCTCTCTACTACAGTGATTTCTCCAACGGACTTTTTGATATTACCATCGCTCCCGTATCCAAGCTATGGGATTTCCATTCAGAGACGCCGGCTCCTCCTCCGCCGGAGGTCTTGAATGAAGCAGCAAGCCACGTTGATTATAAGAATATTATTGTGAAGGACAATACGATCCAGCTTAAGGATCCTCATGCCTCCATCGACGTGGGCGGCATCGCCAAAGGATATATCGCAGACCGCCTCAAGGAATACCTGAAAGAACAGGACGTCAGGCACGCCATCATCAACCTGGGGGGCAACGTTCTTGCAATGGGCAGCCGGCTTGACGGTTCCGACTACAACATCGGTATCCAGAAGCCCTTCGACGATGCGGGAGAACCGATCACCTCTGTCCGGATCTCCAACAAATCCGTCGTGACCTCAGGAACCTACCAGCGCTACTTCAAAGCAGACGGTAAGCTATATCACCACATCCTGGATCCTAACACGGGACTTCCCTGTGAGAACAGCCTTAACAGCGTTACGGTCATCACCGATTCGTCGCTCACCGCCGACGCGTTGAGCACTACCTGCTTTCTGCTCGGACTTGACAAGAGTATGCAGCTCATCGACCAGTTAGACAACGTGGACGCCGTCTTCATCACTAAGGACAATAAGATCCACTATTCCAAGAATTTTCAGCACAAGATCAAGAAATAATTATATAACGATAATAAGAGAGACTGTCCGTATCGGCAGTCTCTCTTATATTGCACTGTCTCTAATAGTAGAACCCGCTTCTGAAGATCATGGTTCCGAACATCGCGATAAAGATCAGGTAGATCACAAGAACCACGCCCATCATGATCAACTGGGCACGGCAGAAGTTCCTGCGGTTAACATTCGTCGTCTTGCTGAACGCCCACACGAAATACAGCACGATACCCACACACGGGATCATCGCCGCCAACAGTGTGAGCAGCCAGTCTCCCATGGTCATCGGTGAAGTGTCCTGTCCCGGCTCATAGATCTGATTATTGTTCCCGGTATTATAACTATAGTTATCCTGATAGTTATATCCATTGTTCTGATTGTAATTATAACTGCCGTTCTGGTTCTGCTGGCTGTAATTATAACCGCTGTTCTGCTGTCCATAATTATAACCGTTGCTCTGCTGGTTATAATTATACGCGCTCTGCTGGCTGTTCTGATTCTGGCTCGCATACTGGTACTGCTGGTAATTCGTCTGCTGTCCCGCATTCGGATCCGTATACTGATTCTGATCATCAGAAGCGCCCGCATTCAGGTTCATAGAATCATTCCCCGCCGAATCACCTGACGGCTGACCGGAAGTCTCATTCTCCTTCGGTGTATTATCATAATTATTGTCCATCGTAATATCCTCCTATTTATGGTATCGCCCCCTCACCTTCGTTCGGCGGCACGTCGTCGGAAGGCATCTTAAAAATGCTTCGCATTTGCCTTCCTATGGTATCGCCCCCTCTCTTCGTTCGGCGGCACTTCGTCGGAAGGCATCTTAAAAATGCTTCGCATTTGCCTTCCTCCTCATTCTACCACGGAAAGCTTGTAATTTCAATCACCGTAACATCCGTCTGAACAAAAATTGCAGCAAATTCCTCTCATAATAGTTCATTGGCGGCTTCCCCGGGAAATACATCCACATCCTCCACCCATAAAACAGGATTACCAGAGCCATGAGCAAAGTAAGCCCTGCCTTAAGCTTCTTTCCCATCCGGCGTCCCATGATATAACGGTTCCATCCAAACACTGCAATATATCCTGCGATCGGATAGATAAAGGGATGGATCCTAAACGCGCCGGCAAGATCAAGCTTAAGCAGCGCGAACCCCGCCCTCGTAAGCCCGCAGCCCGGACAGGGCAGCCCTGTCACCATCACCATCGGACATAAGCTGTACAGGAAATATCTCCCCAACGCAAAATAGGCGATTATTACTATAATCGCCCATTTTATGTCTTTTATATCTTTCCACAATAATTTTAAAGCACGTCTCATCCGCGTCCCCTACAAAATCGCCTTCTTCGGACACTTCTCGGCACATTTGCCGCAATTGGTACACTTCTCCGGGTCAATGTGCGCGACATTGCCTTCGACCTTGATGGCATCGGATTCACAGACCTTCTCACACATCTTACAGCCGATACATCCAACGGAACATGCCTTCATCACATCCTTGCCCTTGTCGTGAGAGCTGCAGGCAACCAGATGCTTCTGGTCATACGGTACAAGCTCTATAAGCTTCTTCGGGCATGCAGCGATACACTTGCCGCAGGCCTTACACTCTTCCTTATCCACAACGGCAACGCCATCTACAACATGAATCGCGTCAAACGGACACGCCTTCACACAACTTCCCTCGCCGAGACATCCGTAATTACACGACTTCGGACCTCCTGCCTGCATCATACTGACCATCACACAGTCATTCAATCCATAATACTCATAGTCCTTGCCAGCCTTATCACAGGTTCCGGCACATTTGACGAATGCAACCTGACGCGCCTGCGCCCCTGCTTCGACACCCATGATCGCTCCGATCTTCTCCGCAACCGGCGCGCCGCCTACCGGACAGCCGCCGATCTCTGCCTCGCCTTTGACGATAGCCGCCGCAAGTCCGGAACATCCGGCATATCCGCAGCCGCCGCAGTTATTGCCCGGAAGCACGCCAAGGATCGCCTCTTCTCTCTCATCAACCTCTACTGCAAATTTCTTGCCTGCCACACCAAGGAACACACCAATGAACAAACCGGTGCCGCCCACGATTACAGCAGCAATGATAATACCTGTAACACTCATCGTTATGCCCCCTCCTATATCAGTCCTGAGAATCCGCAGAACGCGATCGCCATAAGCGTTGCCGTTACCAGCACGATCGGCGTCCCCTGGAAGGACTCTGAAATGTCGTTGTATTCGATCTTCTCACGGATTCCTGCCATGATCACGATAGCGATCAGGAATCCTACAGATGTTCCGATACCGTTGATCACACCCTGAAGGATACTGTATTCCTTCTGAACGTTGGTAAGCGCCACGCCAAGCACGGCACAGTTCGTGGTGATCAGCGGCAGATATACGCCGAGCGCATTGTATAACGGCGGCATCGCCTTCTTAAGGAACATCTCTACGAACTGAACCAGCGCCGCAATGATCAGGATGAATACGATGGTCTGCAGGTATTCAAATCCTAACGGCATCAGGATAAACTTGTAGATCAAACTTGTTACCAATGAAGCTATCGTGATAACGAACACTACCGCTCCGCCCATACCCGCAGCGGTATCCACCTTCTTGGATACCCCAAGGAACGGACAGATTCCCAAGAACTGGCTGAGTACAACGTTATTCACAAGAGCCGAGCCTATTGCAATGATCAATAATTCTTTCATCTATGTACTCCTCCTATTCCTCATTTCCTGTCGGGAAAACTTTCCCGCCGCACGCACTGTTACCGCAGGAAGCGCAGCCTTCGCCGCATCCCGCCGCTTCCGGCACCTTCTTGCCCTTCTTCGCGGCATTGCTCCTTACCTTGTTCTGCAATGCAACAAGGAACGCCAACACCAGGAACGCGCCCGGCGGAAGGATGAAGATCGTCACCGGCACATAACCGCCCTTACCTGCCGCTGCATCCGCAAGCGGCAAAATCTGCCGGCCGAAGATCGCGCCCGTACCGATCACCTCGCGCACGATACCGATCGCCGCCAGACCTACGGTAAATCCAAGTCCCATACCGATACCGTCGAAAATGGACGGCAGAACAGGATTCTTAGACGCATAACTCTCCGCACGGCCAAGGATGATACAGTTTACCACGATCAGCGGTATATAGATTCCAAGCGAATCATACAGGCTTGGAACAAAACCTTCCAGCAGGAATTGCACGATCGTTACAAAGGACGCCACAACTACGATGAACGCCGGCATTCTGACAGAATCCGGGATGATTTTACGCAGCATGGATATCAGCATATTCGACAGCACAAGTACGACCGTTGTAGACAGGCCCATACCTACGCCGTTGATGGCGGATGTCGTTACCGCCAGGGTCGGACACATACCCAGCATCAGAACGAAGGTAGGGTTTTCTTTGACCAGACCGTTATAGATTCTTTCGGTACAATTATTCATCTTACTACCTCCTATTCCTATTGAAATGCAGCCTGATAATATCCCAGCGCCGCATTGACGGCTCCCGTCACGGATCTCGACGTGATCGTCGCGCCGCTTAGAGCGTCGATAGGCTCACCGTCCCCGCCGTCCTTGGATACCACAAACTTCTCTGTCTGTTTACCTTCATACTGTCCGTAGAATGAGCTTTCCGTAGCCTTCATTCCAAGACCTGCCGTCTCATTGATGGACAGGATGGATACTCCGTTCACGGTGCCGTCGCTGGTGATGCCAACCGTCACCTGGATACTGCCGCCGAATCCGTCCTTGTCAGTCGCGGTGACTACATATCCCATATCGCCTACCGTACATGCCTCGTCGACGGTTCCGTTAACGCCCATATCGGCAAGTGCCTGATTGGCGGCAGCCTCATCGACCTCCACCTGTGCAAAATCATTGATATCCGCTTCCGGGAATACCTCCTGCCATGCTTTCTTCTTGGCAGTCTCCTGAGCCTGAGCGATCGGCGCCTTCGTGATCTCGTATACCAGTCCAAGACCGAGGCCCGCAACCAGCGTGATCATCGTCAGGATCAACGTGTTTTTCAGAATTTTATTCATTATTTTTCTCCTCCTTTACCGAATGGTTTTGGAAGAGTAACTCTCTCGATCAACGGCACTAAGAGATTGCTGATGATGATCGCATAAGATACGCCTTCCGCGGAACCGCCGAAGAGACGGAACAAACCGGTCAAGATACCGAGAAGCGCACCGTAGACAAGCTGTCCTCTCTTCGTGATCGGCGAGGTTACATAATCAGTCGCCATAAACCATGCACCGAGCATCAGACCGCCTCCGCAAAGATGCGCGGTAATATACTGCGGATCGAAAAATCCGATATTCGGGTTCGCAAAATGTCCGAATATACCGACAAATATAACAAATGACACAATATAGGTTCCAGGGATCCGAAGATCGATGATGCCCAAAAGTATCAGGAAGATCGCTCCGATGATGATCGCGATCACCGACGTCTCACCAATCGTTCCCGGAATCCGTCCAAGCAACATGCTCATACTGTCAACCGTTTCACCGCTCTTTAACTGTGCCAGCGGTGTCGGTCCTGTTACTCCGTCATAGACAAATGTAGTCATCTGGCTTGTAAATGATATCAGCAGGAAACATCTTGCACCGAGAGCCGGGTTCATGAAGTTTTGTCCCAGTCCTCCAAAGAGCTGTTTCACGATCAGGATCGCAAAGACACCGCCCAGCACGCCCATCCACCAGGGCGCGGATGCAGGCATATTAAGCCCCAGTAATAATCCGGTAACCACCGCGCTGAAATCATTCACAGTGATCTTCTTGTGCATTAATTTCTCATATATGTATTCTGTCAGGACAGATGACGCCGTCGTACAGATCAGCATCACAAGCGCTGACACTCCAAAGTTCCATACGCCAAAGGCAGAAGCCGGCAGCAACGCGATCGTCACATAGAGCATGATATTGGCTGAAGTAACTTTGGAACGTATGTGTGGTGAAGATGACATTTTCAACTTGTTTTCACTCACGTTTGTTCACCTCTTCCTCTTCTATTAGATTCTTTATTTCTTCTTGCGGTTCGCAAGCGCAATCTTTCTCATGGAACCGATCGCCTGTTTAAGCGGCCGTTTCGCCGGACATACAAAACTGCAGGAACCGCATTCCATACACTCTAAGCCCTCGTGCTTCGTAAATGCCGCTTCATCCTGATGTTCCGCATAGTCCGCAAGCCTTGACGGGATCAGACGGCTCGGACAGGCGTCCACGCAGCGTCCGCAGTTGATACATGCCGTCGGCTCAAACTTTGCAACCTCGTCCTTCGTAAGACAGAGAATCGACGAAGAGGTCTTCGTAATCGGGACATCCAGAGTAAACATAGAGAATCCCATCATCGGTCCGCCTGAGATCACCTTCTCAGGTTCACTTTTATATCCACCGGCAGCCTCAATCAGCTCTGCCTGATTAATCCCGAACGGAACCCGGAAGTTCCCTGGTTCATTCACAGCGTCGCCGCTTACTGTGGTCACGCGCTCCATGGACGGACGGCCTTCCGCTACGGCCTCATAGATACTGATGATCGTCGCTACATTATCAACCACGCATCCCGCGTCTGCCGGAAGCATCGCGGAATTGATCGCCCTTCCTGTCGTTGCGTAGATAAGCTGACGCTCACCGCCCTGCGGATACTTCGTCTTAAGTGCAAGCACTTCGATCCGCGGTTCATCCTTCGTAAGCTCCCTGAGCTTCTCAATACAATCCGGCTTATTATCCTCTACCCCAAATATACCCTTCGCGTTGTCAAAGAGCTTAAGGATAATCTTCATACCGCCCACCAGCTTCTCCGGTATCTCCAGCATGCATCTGTAGTCAGCCGTGATATACGGCTCACATTCCGCGCAGTTCGCAATAATATAATCAATCTTATCCGGTTCCTTAGGCGAGAGCTTAACCCTGGTCGGGAATCCCGCACCGCCCATACCTACAATTCCTGCATTGCCGATCGTATTCAAGATCTCTTCCTTCGTCATCTCGTCCAACGGTTTGACAGCCGGATATTCCACCTCTTCATACTCACCGTCATTCTCAATGACAATACTGTTCACTGTCCCGCCTGTCGGATTCAGATGCGGCGCGATCGCCTTGACCTTACCGGATACAGACGCATAGATCGGCGCGGAGACGAAGCCTCCGGCTTCCGCTATCATCTGCCCCTTAAGGACACGGTCGCCTACCGCCACTACCGGACTGGCCGGAGCGCCGATATGCTGGGATACCGGATATACCAGATCCCCTTTGGGTTTTACTTCGACAATGGCCTTCTCTTTTGCCAGGCTCTTGCCGTCATCCGGATGAATACCACCCTTAAAAGTTAACAATGCCATCCCTTTTTTCCTTCCTTCCTTTTTACTCTTTATTACTATACATCAAAATCCCCCAATTATCCAGTAAATACGAGGATTTCTTTGTATATTTCCGTGAACAACTTGTTGATTTTTTAACGCATAAAAGATAGAGGCCGACAGGCCTCTATCCAATAATCATGTAGTATTCCGTTGCCTTAACCTTATACCTCTTCTGCAGCCTCATTCTCGTCTTCTGCCTTCTCCGGTGCATCAGATGCCGACTCCAAAGCCTTCATGCTAAGGCTGATCTTCTTCTCTGCCACATTCAGGTCTACTACCTTGGCAGTGATCTCCTGACCTACGGACAATACATCTGACGGCTTGTCTACATGTGCCCTTGAAATCTGTGAAACGTGGAGCAATGCATCCACTCCGGGTGCAAGCTCAACAAACGCGCCAAAATCTGTCATTCTGGCAACTCTGCCGTCCAATACGGTTCCTACTGCATAGCTGTCGGCAGCATTCGCCCATGGATTGCTCTCCGGGAACTTAAGGCTCAGAGCAATCTTGGTATCGTGAATCTCCTTGATCATCACTTCTACTGTCTCACCGACCTTGAACACCTTCTTCGGATTCTCGACACGTCCCCATGACATTTCTGAGATATGAAGAAGTCCGTCAACTCCTCCTAAGTCAATAAATGCGCCGAAATCCGTTACATTCTTAACAACACCTTCCATCCGGTCTCCCGCCTGGATCTTCGCAAACAGTTCCTTCTGCTTCTCTGCACGCTCCGCAACAAGAAGCTGCCTTCTATCGCCGATCACACGGTTCCTTCTTGGATTGAACTCGCTGATCACGAACTCGATCTCCTGATCCTGATACTTGCTCAGATCCTTCTCATAGGTATCAGATACAAGGCTTGCCGGGATAAATACCCTTGCCTCTTCGATTACAACGCTCAACCCGCCTCCAAGAATCTGTGCTACCGGAGCCTTCAGCACTTCATGATTCTCATATGCTTCTCTAAGCCTCTCGTTACCCTTCTCGGCAGCAAGACGCTTATATGTTAATAACACCTGACCTTCGCCATCATTAACCTTCAAGACCTTCGCAGTCATAGTATCCCCCACTGATACCATCGTAGTCAGATCTGCGTTCGTCTCATTCGTGTACTCGTTTCTTGTGATGATACCGTCTGCCTTGTATCCTATATTCAAGATGATTTCATCAGGCTTAACGTCGATGACAGTACCATCTACAACCTCTCCATTTCTTATTGTCTTGAAAGACTCCTCCAACATTTGTTCAAAAGTTAATTCTGACATAATTTTGAACCTCCTCAATTATAATATTGGGCGTGGATGCCCCTGCTGTAATACCTACTGTTTCCACGGACCTTAATTGATTCATATCCAAATCGTCAAGTGTCTGTATATAGTACGTATTCAAACATTCGTTCTTACATATTTCAAATAACTTCTGAGTATTCGAACTATGCTCGTCCCCTATAACCACCATAGCGTCGACTCTCCCCGCAATCCGGCGCGCCTCCTCCTGTCTCTCCTTCGTCGCATTGCAGATCGTATTTAAAACAATTATATCATAACCCTTTTCTTCGATAATTTCAACTAAATCTTTGAATTTATTGTAATTAAATGTCGTCTGGGAAACGATGCACAGCTTTTGGCTCTTATTTTCGTGCACGAATTGCCTTGCTTCCTCATGCGTCTGTATGACGTCCGCCCGGTCTCCCGCCCATCCTCTGGTCCCTTCTACTTCGGGGTGCGCGCCGTCTCCGATAATTACAATATGTGACCCTTTCTCACTTTCTTTTGCCACAATGTCATGAATCTTTTTTACAAAGGGACAAGTTGCGTCAACACAGATGATCCCTTTTTCTTCCATGCAGTCATAGACTCTCTTTGCCACGCCGTGAGAACGGATGACCACAACGCCTTCCTCGATCTGCGCAAGCTCCTCTTCCGAATGGATCACCTTCACGCCCTGCTTCGCAAGATCCTTGATCACTTCCTCATTATGGATGATCGGGCCGTATGTATAGATCTTCTGTCCCTCATAACGCCGGACCTGCTCATAGACCATATCTACCGCGCGCTTCACTCCAAAGCAGAAGCCGGCGGTCTTCGCTAATTCAACCTTCACATTCCGTTCCTTCTCTTTCTTCGTAATATCCAGGCCCATGCAGGCGATATCACAGCAGTTCAGACAAGCCGCTTTGTTACATACAAAGCCCCGCGATCTCCTTCACGACCTCTTCGATCGTCATATCTGAACTATCCACCAGCACCGCATCCTCAGCCTGCCTTAAAGGCGCCGTCTCCCGGTTCATATCCCGCTCGTCGCGCTCCTTGATATCCCTTGCGATCTCATCGAGATCACAGGCCTCCCCTTTTGCCGTTAATTCATCATAACGCCGCTTCGCGCGCGTCTCCACGCTCGCCGTCAGATAGACCTTCACATCGGCGTCAGGCAGCACGCAGGTGCCGATATCCCTTCCGTCCATGATCACATCCTGAGTCCTTGCAAGATCTCTTTGAAGGTCCAGAAGCTTCGCGCGGACCTCCGGGATCACAGAACACTTGGAAGTCATCTGTCCTACCGCCTCATCCCTTAGCCGCCCCGTAATATTGGTACCATTCAGGAATACCTGCTGAACTCCGTCCTCATACCGGATCTTCACGTCCGCATCCTTACACGCCTCGATGACCTTATCCGTCTCCTCCGCCTGTATCCCTCTGTCAAGGAAATGAATCGCAAGCCCTCTGTACATGGCTCCCGTATCCACGTAGATAAATCCCTTCTCCTCTGCAACCAGCTTCGCGATCGTGCTCTTCCCCGCTCCTGCCGGTCCGTCAATTGCCACATTATATCCCATTATTCTTCTCCTTTACACTCTTCATTGCACACCATTGCCGGCGGCATATCCCGTAGACCAGGCAATCTGCAGATTAAATCCTCCAGTCAGCGCATCCAGATCCAGCACCTCTCCGGCAAAATGAACTCCCCCGACATATCTCGACTCCATAGTTCCCGGATCGATCTCCTTCGTCTTCACACCGCCACGGGTGATGATCGCCTCATCATAACCTCGAAGCCCGGTAAGCGTCATCTCCAGATTCTTCGTCAGGTGTACCAGTCTTTGTCTCTCCTCCCTGGATATGACATTTACCTTCTTCTCCGGATCGATCCCGCTTAATTCTACCATAACTGGAACCAGTTTGGACGGGAACAATTTTCCAATTGCATTCTTAAACTGCCTGTTGAGATTCTCTTCAAAGTCTCTCAGTACTCTCCGGTCCAGCTGCTCCTCACTGAGGGCAGGCTTCAAGTCTATGGCAAGCTTCAGGTTCTGTTCCTTCAGTATACCGCCCACCTGACTGCTCGCACTGATAATCAGCGGTCCGCTGACCCCATAATGCGTAAAAAGCATTTCCCCGAATTCGCGGTATAACAGCTTCTTATCCGAAGAGACAGAAACCGTTACATTGCGAAGAGAGAGTCCCATAAGGCGGCCCGCCCACGGCTCACTCACTTCCATAGGCACAAGCGACGGCATGCACGCTGTGATCTCATGCCCGCACTCCCGCGCAAACCTGTAACCGTCCCCGGTAGAACCTGTGGATGGATAAGAGAGCCCTCCGGTGGCAATAATACAGGAATCCCCGTATACTCTCTTTCCATTCGCCAGCTCGACACAGGAAAATCTTCCGTCTTCCGCCTTCACACGGGAAACCCCTGTACTTAGATGCACGTCGATATGAAGCCGCCGCATCTCCTTCTCCATCGCACCGATCACATCCGAAGAATGGTCTGACGCCGGAAATACCCTGTCTCCCCGTTCTACCTTCGTCCGCACTCCAAGCCCTTCAAAGAACTGTATCACATCTCCGTTGGTACATCCGTAAAAACTGCTGTACAGGAACTTCGAATTGCTTGTCACCGACGAAAATAATGTCTCCATATCACAGGCATTCGTGATATTGCATCTTCCCTTTCCTGTGATAAAAAGCTTCTTTCCTAATTTTTCATTCTTCTCGAACAGACATACCTCATGCCCGTTCCTTGCAGCCGTGATCGACGCAAACATACCTGCCGCTCCGCCGCCAACGATCAGAACTTTACTCATATTCTCTTTCCCCTGACCAATTCATATTCTCGGATGCTCCTGACAGTTCCATCTTCTCTCCGACCATGTTCAGTTCATCCTTATTGTACACCTGATATTCATCCCAGATCCCTTCCAGTGTTGTAAGCGTCGTGATCACTTCATTCTGCTTCTTCATGCACAGCGCGACCACCAGCGCGTTCACCACACTGAGCGGCGCCACCAGAGAATCCACGATCGATGCCATATCGCTTCTTGCAATCAGATTACAGGAGGAATACAGCGTCATCGGCGAGTGTACGCTGTCCGTCAGTGTGATGACCTTCGCCTTGCGGTTACTGGCATACTCAAGCGCCTTCAGGGTACGCATGGAATATCTGGGAAAGCTGATGCCGATGATCACATCCTCTTCCCCGATCCTAAGCATCTGTTCAAAAATCTCACTGGGGCTGCTGGTATTCACTGCCGTCACATCATCACACACAAGGTTCAGATAGAAGCATAAGAAACTGGCAAGGGGCGCACAGCTCCTGATCCCCACCACGTAGATCTTTCTGGCCTTTAAAATGGTATCCACCGCCATCTCAAAAGCGCCATGGTCGATGGTCTCCATCGTCAGCTTGATCTTCTCGATATCCGACTGCAGCACCGAAGCCAGGATCTCTCCCTGGCTGATCCTGCCGTAGGTCACCTCCATACGCTGGATAGAATTGAGCTTCGTGCGCACCAGTTCGCCAAGCGCCTTCTGAAATCCCGGATATCCGTCATATCCAAGAGCCATGGCAAACCGGACCACCGTTGACTCGCTGACTCCAACCTCTTCTCCCATCTTCGCAGCCGTCAGAAACGCCGCCTTGTCATAATCCTCCCGGATGAATTCAGCAAGCTTCTTCTGGCCCTTGCTGAATCTGGGATATCCTTCATTAATCTTCTGCAATAATTCATTATTATTTTGCATATTGCCTGTCTCTTTTCCACATTCTCTTCTCTCATTGCCGGCTTTGGAGCGTCAGACGGCCGCAGTTGACTTCTCATCATAAAAGATGTCGGAAATCAATGATTTCCAACATCTTTATAAACACTGCTAGACAGGATAACTTCCGTTCTCCGTATCGGCAACCGTCTGGTCAACCTTCGTCTGCTGCGCCTCTCTATACTTGAAGAAGTCCGTGGCAACCTGCGGGAACAATGCATAGGACAGCACATCTTCATCCTGCTGGCTCCACTGTTCACACTCTTTGCGGAGAGTATCCAGCTCATCCGGGATCAGATCTGCCGGACGGCAGGTGATCACTTCCGCATTCTCGCCGAGAACCTTCTTCGTCACCTCTTCGTCAAACGGCTTCACCGTCGCGCCGTACTTACCGCTTAAGATATCCTTGGTCTCCTTGGTCGCCATCTTATAGCGCTCACCCATCAGCACGTTAAATACTGCCTGCGTACCAACAATCTGGGAGGAAGGAGTAACAAGCGGCGGCTCTCCAAGGTCTTTTCGCACTCTTGGAACCTCTTCCAGAACGTCGTAATATTTGTCTTCCGCATTCTGCTCCTTGAGCTGGGATGTCAGGTTGGACAGCATACCGCCCGGAACCTGATACAGGAGGGTCTTGATATTGACACCCATATTCTTCGGATTCAGAAGCCCGCTCTCCAACGCCTCGTCACGGATCGGACGGAAGTAATCAGCGATCTCCGCAAGAAGATTCTGGTCAAAGCCGGTATCATACGGCGTACCCTTGAAGGTCTCCACCATAACCTCCGTCGCCGGCTGTGAAGTACCAAGGGCAAACGGCGACATCGCAGTATCGATCACATCCACCCCGGCTTCTACAGCCTTCAAATAGGTCATAGACGCCACACCGGACGTATAGTGCGTGTGTAATTGGATCGGAAGGCTCGTCGCGTCTTTCAGCGCCTCGATCATCTCCGTCGCCTTATAAGGAACCAGAAGTCCCGCCATATCCTTAAGGCAGATAGAGGTAGCTCCCATATCCTCAATCCTCTTGGCTATGTCTATCCAGTATTCCATCGTATAAGCGTCTCCCAGGGTATAAGACAGCGCAACCTGGGCGTCCGCCTTCTCCTTCACCGCCGCGCTCACTGCCGTCTGAAGATTACGGAGATCGTTCAGACAGTCAAAAATACGGATCACGTCGATACCGTTGGACACTGACTTCTGTACAAAATACTCTACCACATCATCCGCATATGGACGATACCCCAGGATATTCTGTCCGCGGAACAACATCTGAAGCTTGGTATTCTTGAATCCGTCGCGGAACTTACGAAGCCTCTCCCACGGATCTTCCTTCAGGAAACGAAGGGACGCATCGAAGGTAGCTCCGCCCCAGCACTCTACGGAGTGGTATCCAACCTTGTCCATCTTCTCCACGATCGGAAGCATCTGTTCCGTCGTCATACGTGTGGCGATCAGAGACTGGTGCGCGTCACGCAGAATGGTTTCTGTTATTTTAATTGGTTTTTTCTCAGCCATTTTCTATCCTCCATTAAAATGATTCTTATAATTCTACATTACCCCAAAAATCGCCATAAATGTTCCCGCAGCAACTGCCGTACCGATAACGCCCGCTACGTTCGGACCCATGGCATGCATCAACAGGAAGTTGGTCGGGTCTGCCTCCGCGCCCACCTTCTGGGATACACGGGCCGCCATCGGAACCGCAGACACACCGGCAGAACCGATCAGAGGATTCACCTTGCCGCCTGTAGCAACGCACATGATCTTACCGAACAGCACGCCTGCCGCCGTACCGAACATGAAGGCAATCAGACCAAGCGCAACAATCTTAAGGGTATCCGCATTCAGGAACGCCTCCGCACTCGTGGTCGCACCCACGGAAGTACCCAGAAGGATAACTACAATATACATCAAAGCGTTGCTCGCCGTATCTGTAAGCTGGCGTACCACTCCTGACTCACGGAACAGATTACCCAGCATCAGCATACCTACCAGCGGCGCCGTCGTAGGAAGGATCACGCAGACTACAATCGTTACGATGATCGGGAAGAGGATCCTCTCAAGCTTCGTAACCGGCCTTAACTGCTCCATCTTGATCTTACGCTCTTTCTCCGTCGTCATCAGCTTCATGATCGGAGGCTGGATGATCGGCACCAGAGACATATAAGAATATGCCGCCACCGCGATCGGCCCCATGATCGCCGTCTGAGACAGCTTGCCTGCAAGGAAGATAGAAGTAGGTCCGTCCGCACCGCCGATGATCGAGATTGCCGCCGCCGCCTTATCTGAGAAGCCCATAGCCATGGCTCCGAGATATGCTGCGAAGATACCGAACTGCGCCGCCGCACCCAGAAGGAAGCTCTTAGGATTGGCAATCAACGGTCCGAAGTCTGTCATCGCTCCTACTCCAAGGAAGATCAGGGACGGAAGGATTGACCACTCATCCAGCATATAGAAGTAATAGAGCAGTCCGCCTGTCCCGTTCGCCGCATCCTCCGCATGCAGCATAATATCCGGGAAGATATTAACGAGCAGCATACCAAATGCGATCGGTACCAGAAGCAGAGGTTCAAACTCATGTCTGATTGCTAAATATAGGAAAAAACATGCAACTGCAATCATGATCAGATTGCCGCCTGTAAGACTGAAAAATGCCGTCTGCTGCACGAGGTTTCCCAATGTCGTTGTTATATATTCCATTTTTTAACCTCCAGTCGTGTCATATAATCACAGCGATTATATCTTAATTCAATGTCGCAAGAACAGCACCTGCTTCAACCGCATCTCCTACTGCTGCATTGATACTTGCCACAGTTCCGTCTTCCGGCGCCACAACCGGGATCTCCATCTTCATCGCCTCAATAATAACAACTGCGTCGCCTTTCTTCACACTCTGGCCTACATTCGCCTCAATCTTAAATACCTTGCCTGCCGCGCCTGCCTTCACTTCGATCGACCCTGCTCCCGCTGCCGGCGCTGCCTTTGGCGCCGCCGGAGCCGCTTTTGGCGCTGCTGCTCTTGGTGCTGCCGCCTGAGGCGCTCCTGAAGTATTCTCCTCTACCGTAACATCGTATACATTTCCATTAACTGTAATCGTATAATTTTTCATCTTAAATAATCCTCCTAGTATTATGAATTCCATTTATTTGATGGACGGCGTCTGATACTTCTCACATAGAATCCGCCCGCAGCCGCTTCTTCCATGCCGGCCTCTTCTCTGGCCGCCGCGATTGCCGCTGCAATAACCGCTATCAATTCCGTATCGTCTTCTTCTGCTGTCTCTGGGGCTGCAGGAACCATTACCGGCGCCGGGGCTGCCGCAGCAGTGCTTGTCTTCTCTTCCTTCTTCTTATTCGCACCCGTAAGCGCCGGGATAAACTTAAACAGAGAGATCAGGAACGAGATAAAGATCAGTACGGAGAATACCGTTCCCATTCCAAGCACCGTATTAAGCCCTGCCTTCTCTAAGATCTCACCCAATGAATACTCCCCGTCTACAGTCATGCTCTCCATATAGGACTTCTCGTCAAACACGAAACTGATGGTCGCATCCCTGTCCGCGAACTGTGCCGCTGCAGACACCTTAAGCCCTTCATTCGTCTCCTCCGATGTAAAATCGCCATGGCTTACATAGGCTCCGCACTCATCAATTGCCGCTTCCCACGCGTCCAGCGCGCCAAGGAAACTCTCCGGCGTCACAGGAATCCCTGCCTGCGTCAGTTGGAGTTCCATGGTAAATTCTCTCATGCTCCTCCATTGCTCAAGCATGGCTGCGTCGGCATTCGCGCAATAGTTGATCATGAATTCTGTGGTCTGGTCAATGGCTGCCGTGTTATACTCAACCGCTTCCTCGCTGCTTTTGCACGCGGTAAAGCAGAGCATTACAGCGACAGCACAGAGTAATAAACTAATTTTTTTCCTCACTTTGCCTCACCTCTCTAAACCGATCCATGCTTTTTCATCGGACGGTCTTCTCTTTTTGTGAATAACATCTCGAATGCGCCGATCACATATTTTCTCGTCTGATCCGGCTCAATGATGGTATCCACATAGCCTCTTCTTGCAGCAGATAACGGGCTTGACTGCAGTTGTCTGTACTGGGCAGTTTTCTCTCTCAGTGTATCGGCATCCGCGCCTGCGTACATGATCTTCGCCGCAAGGTCCGCTTCCATCATGCCGATCTCAGCCGTCGGCCACGCATACACCATATCCGCGCCGACAGACTTGCTGTTCATCATGACATAAGCGCTTCCGAATGCCTTGCCGATCACCACGTTCACCTTCGGAACGGTGGCATTGGCAAATGCGTACGTAAGCTTTGCCGTCTCTCCTGCAAGATTCTTCTCGTCATACTCACACGCCTTGAACCCGGTTACATTGGTCAGCGTAAGAACCGGGATATTGAAGGCATCGCAGAAATTCACGAACCCGGCGGCCTTCTTCGCTCCGTCGGAAGACAGAGAGCCGTCAAACTGTGCCGTAACCTCAGACTTCTCATTATATATCTTGGAACGGTTCGCAACCGCTCCCACCGTCATACCGTTCAGACGGATGAAGCCGGTCACCATATCCTTCGCATAATCCTTCTTCGTCTCAAAGAATACGCCGCTGTCAGAGATGATAGACAGCGCGATAGCTGTATCTTCCGCCGCATTCTCGATCCCGTCGCACAGACGGTTCAGGCTGTCCGTACACTCATCATAGGAAGCATTCTCCTCGTTATTGCCCGGCAGCATGCAGACCAGAGTACGGATATCCGTCAGTATCTCATCTTCTGTCCCGATCCCGTCTACAAGACCTGCGTTCTCGCTCTGGTACTTCGCAGAGGAAGTATCAAGCTTCGTAATATTATTGCCTGGAAGGGCATTGGGTGAATTCACAAATAACTTCGCCTTGGATGCTTCCATAAATGTGAAATCCGTCAAAGCAGGCACAACGGAAAGTCCGCCGCCGCATGTCCCAAATATTGCCGTGATCTGAGGGATCACTCCTGAAGCCATCGTCTGCTTCAGATAAAGATTCCCAAACGCATTCAGCGCGTCCGTCGCCTCCTGAAGCCTGATCCCGGCACAATCTATAAGTCCGATTACCGGTGCTCCCATCTTCATCGCCATATCATAGATATTCGCGATCTTCTTCGCATGCATCTCACCAACTGCTCCATTCAAAACCGATGCATCCTGACTGTACACGTACACCAAATTCCCGTCAATCACTCCGTAGCCGGTGATTACACCGTCAGCCGGAGTCTCTTTTTCCTGCATGTTGAAATCTGTGCTCCTGGCAGTTACCGCCCCGCCGATCTCAACAAAGCTTCCCGCATCAAGTAACGTCGCAATCCTGATACTTGCTGCACTCTCTGTTGCCATGTTGCCCATAGTCAAGCCCTCCATCTTCTTATATATTACAAAACCAAATTTTTGCCAATTATATTATATCCCTTTTGATGTTTTACTGCAATACTTTTTTTCACCTCACGGACTCCCCAGAGCCAAGATAAAACTAGACTGCATTCCAGTTATATCCAATTTATAAAATTACTTAATATTTTCTTAACATAACAGTTGTACTTTGGTCGGTTTTATGATATATTTACAATAGCTTTTCACTGAATATTACATATTTTTCCATATGTAATACAGGTGAAAAAATACATCTATATGGAGGGTAATATATATGGAAACAGCAAAAAAGCGCAGACCATTTGGCTTTTATGTGTGTGCGATGGGATTTACCTTTGAGCGTCTCGCATTTTACACCGTAAAATACTTACTTGCCATCTGGCTTGCAACGGAAGTTACTTCCGGCGGTCTGGGATTATCAGATGCAGAAGGTGCAGCCATGTCCGCTTCTTTCGTGGCATGGACCTATATTACACCGATCTTCGGCGGTTACATTGCCGACTACTGGTTAAGCCCGAGACTCTGCGTGGCTCTGGGTATGATCCTGATGGGCGCGGGATACTTGTGTACCTGGCAGGCTCACTCTATGGGGATGGTGTGGGCAATGGTTATCCTGGTATCCGTTGGTACCGGATTGTTCAAGGGGAATCTGTCCGGTGTGAACGGACTGTTATTCCACGACGAAGAAGAACTGAACTCAGCGTTCTCTATTCAGTATTCTTTCGTTAACATCGGTTCCTTCATCGGTACAACCTTTATTGCCATGCTGGCAACCACAGGTCTGTTCGGGATCAAGTGCAGCTTCAACACCGTATTTCTGATCTGTGCGATCTTCTTATTCATTGACGCCGCATGGTTCATCCTGAACGGCAAGGCGCTCGGCGATGCCGGCAAGAAGCCTTTCAAGAACGACCAGCGAGAGTTCGTATCCGCTGAGAAGAAAGCTGCAGCCGAGTCTGCTCCTCTTACCGCAAGCGACAAGAAGAAGATCGTTGCGATCATCCTTGTAACCATCTTCTCCGCAATCTTCTGGATGGTATGGTATATGGCATACATGCCGGCTTACTATTACTTCGGATGGGGCGACGGCGCAGATTTCCTGAACCATGCGAACTGGTACATTGGAAGCTTCCAGATCCCTACATCCTGGTTCGACTCTGTGAACGCTCTGACCTGTATCATCCTGGGACCTGTTCTTGCCGGTGTATGGGCTAAGATGGCGTTAAGACCGAAGGGTGACATGAGCATGTTCAAGAAGACGGCTCTTGGTACCATGCTGGTAGGTGTATCTTATCTCGTTATGGTTCTCGCTGACATGATCAGAGGCGACGGACAGTGCTCCGTATTCTGGCTTGCACTTGTATGTCTGTTGATGTCTGTAGGTGAGATGGTATTCTCCCCGCTTGGCAACTCCTTCGTATCTAAGCTGGCTCCTGCTAAGGTTCTGGGTCTGTTATTGGGCTTCTGGCCAATCGCGGTATTCCTGGCACAGCAGATTTACCCGAAGGTATACTCCTGGCTTGCAACCCTGCCGTTCATCGCATACGGCGTGGTTGGCGCGGTCGTAATCGTATTCGGCCTGATCCTCTGGGCATTCAGCGGCAAGCTGGACGCTCTGGAGAAAGAAGACTAACCAAAATATCCGGGCTGTCAGGTATATGATCCTGACAGCCCGTTTGTAATCTTATCTGAATCGTTTCTACTCTACTCCTCTTCCATCTCCTCCATCTCCCGTAAGATCTCCTTATAGAATTCGGACGTATCCTCATCCTTCTTCTCAAGAATCTTCACGATCACGCCGTCGTCGATAAAGAATATCTTATCGCTGCACCGTGCAATCTTGGGGTCATGGGTCACAAGAATGATATTCTTCCCCATCTCCTTGTTGATATTGTCGAAGGTATCCATAAGCCTTCTGCTTGACTTCGCATCCAGGTTGCCTGTAGGCTCATCCGCCATGATAATACCCGGATCATTGATCAGCGCCCTGCATATGGCAATTCTCTGCTTCTCTCCGCCGGACAATTCCCTTGGAGACTTGCCGATCAGTCTCTCCACACCGAATCTTGCCGCCAGGCTCAGCATCTTCTGCTTCATCTCTTCTGCCGGTGCTTTGTCAAGGATCATGGGAACCATGATATTCTCCCCCACAGACAAACTGTCCATCAGATAGAAATCCTGGAATACAAATCCGATCTCCCGCCTGCGAATATCCGCAAGCTCATCCTTCCAAAGCTCTGACGCATCATTCCCTTTGAAATAAAGCTTCCCTTCTGTTAAAGGCTCCATCATTCCCAGGATCTTAAGCAGCGTGGTCTTGCCGCCTCCCGAGCTTCCCATGACAGCGACATATTCCCCCTCTTCTATAGTAAGGTCAAGGCCTTTCAGCACCTCTATCTTCGCATCAGGATTCTTCTTCTCCTGATTCCTGTAATAGTTCTTCACAAGTTTCTCTGCTCTTATAATCTCCGCCATCACATTACTCCATCGTATCAAAGATTTTGCCTGTCAGGACCTTCTTCAACGCCTGATAAACCGCCCCCTGTGCCAGCCAGTAGATTCCCCATACCGGAAGCACATACCGGATATAGCCAATAATCTCCGCGCCGTTATACATCCTGACTCTGAACATGAGCAGTGTAAATACAACCGCCGACAAGCCGCCCGCTGTCAACGGAATCAGGAAAAAGGGCAGCATCTCCTGACGAAGCGCTTTCATAATGGTCTTCTCATGCATCCCCATACAATCAAGGAAACGGTATCTTGCCACGATCTCATCCATCTCAAAACAGAACTTAATAAGTATCAGATAGATCCCGCATATGCCTGCCATGATCATCATAAACAGCCATACTACCTGCTTCAGATAACGCTCCGTCGCCGTATCCTGCATCATCACTTTGCTGCTGTAATAACGGATTCCTCCATCCTGCTTCGACAGCGCGAAGAGGCTGTCCTCCACATACTCATATTCTCCGCCTGCCGCACAGAACAGATACAACTGCTCCCCCTGATAGATCTCCTCAAAGAATTCATCAGAGAATACCACCAGGTTCTGCTCCTTCCCTCCGCTATATATCCCCGTCAATACCGCCCGCTCTTCTCTTACGACCTTCCTTGGCGTATAGGCCCGGTAACTCCAAAGCTCTGCCCCCGGCCCTGCTGTCTGCAGGTTCAGCGTATCCGCCGCCCCCGACCAGTCCAGAAGATGAGCTCTCGCCGACACATCTTCCTGATAAATGACCGCGATCTCCTCCCCGGACAGGCCAATCGCTTCCCCCTCATCTCCAGATCTTGCTCTCTTAAGCTCAAGATAAGCAGACTCCGAGATACCGATCTGAACCGGCGGTTCTGCCACAACCTGCCTTCCGCCTGAAACGGATTTATAATCCAACGCGAAGATATCCTTCACGGAGTTGACCAGTGATATGTTCTCCGGCATCAGCGAATATACAGTCGTCATCGGATACCGTTCTGCCTTAAGTCCTGGCTGCCCGCTTAATTCCTGCAACTTTTCATCCGCGGCCTTCCCCGTCATACAGACAAAGTCATAAGGGAACTGCCCCTCAAGCGCCTGAGCCAACACGTTTCCCCCATAAGCGGAAGACAGCGTATACATAACAAGGAATGCAGTCACTGTCAGCAGGTAGACCTTCTTCATGTTCTGCCCAAATCCGGTGAGAAATGGAAATTTATCGAATATGTTCTGATAATATCTGCCGTCTTCTCCCTTGATCCTTCTAATCTGCGCCGAGCGCACACACAGAAGCACCAGAATCAGTCCCAGCAGATAGACGGCCTGCGCATCTTCGCTCTCTCCTCCGCTTCTTCCCGTCATCTGTGCCAGAGACCACGCCATGCATACGACGCCCAGGACACCGCATATCCAGCCTGATACCCCTGGTATACGGTTCTTCTTCGGCGCGATAAGCCCCGACGCAGACCAGCGCATATGGTCATACACATGGGAATTCACCATCGCCGCAATCAGAGCAGCCGCGGTAAATATCCCGCAGACCATAAGATATGTCCTGGCAGACATTCCCTGCACTGACACCGGAAGCTCCCGTGCGATCACCCGCATGATGATCCCAAAGACCAGATTCCCAAGGATGATCCCGATAATTCCGGAGCATACCAGACATCCTGCATATTCCATCAGCATCATGGAGCGCAGAGATCTGCTGCGGATCCCAAGCACTGCCAGTATATTTTCCTCCCGCATCTTATTGCGGATATAATAAGAGAAGGAAAGCCCCATCAGCACCGCATTCAGGAGAAGTCCCATCCATACCGCGTTCAGAAGAACCTTCTGCGTCCCTCCTCCCGTGACTGCCTCCGCACTGTGGATTCCCAGGAACGCGGATCTGAGCGCAAATACCAGGAACAAAAAAAGCATCAAAAATACACTGCTCGCGATCAGCATCACATAATTCCGAATATGATACCTTACATTCTTCCATATCATCCTGTAATACGAAGAACTGTATCTTCCCGGAAAATACAGCCTCCGCTTCCGCTCTTCCCTCTCAAGCCTGTCGCGTTCCTCACGCACTCTTGCGTCTTTTCGGATCTCATCCCGCTGCTCCACGTACTGCTTCAGCACGAATTCCGCCAGACACATTATAGGAAGCAGGTAAGTCCACCCCATAGGAACCAAGGGGAAGAATATGACTGCCGCTGCCGTATACAGGAACTCACACCACTGCACCATTCGATAGACAAGCCTTACCCTCTTCCCCGCAAGAGTGCCGATCACATAGATCAGGGCAAGGACGGCGCTAAGAATCGACAAAAAAAACATGTAATAGGACGCTACCAGCTCCGGATCCCCGCCCGTCATCGCCACGATGCCCCCGTTCTTCCCGGCCTCTGAGATATAGCCGGGCAGATGATAAGTCTGCCCGGCATAAGCGATCCACGGAAGCCAGATAGCCGCAGCAATAAATGTATAGATCAGGACAGATATGATCTGATATATTTTGCCCAATCTCTTCATGTTCTTCCTCCGCTGCCTGTACTGCATTGCTAAATCGGCCGTGTATACTCCTTAAGCCATTCCCGCTCCTCTTGGGTAAGACGCGGCCCGATCTTCTCATATACCTGTTCATGGTAATGGTTCAGCCACTCGCGCTCGTCACGGCTCATCTCCTCCGGGTCGATCCCGTCTAAGTCGATCGGCGCAAACGTGATCGTCTCGAAATACATAAACTGCCCGTACTTATTCTGTACGCCTTTTCTCACCACGAATTCATTCTCGATACGGATACCAAACTGTCCGTCCTCATAGATACCCGGTTCGTCGGTGATGACCATGCCCTCCTCAAGTTTATGGTGCTCGTTCTTACTTGGAACCACATACCAGCGGAACCCAGTCGGCGGTTCATGGACATTGGCAAGATACCCTACGCCGTGCCCGGTACCGCACTGGTAATCCAGATCCAGATCCCAGATCGGCCCCCTCGCCAGCACATCCAGATTATACCCGTAGCATCCATAGAGAAAACGTGCGCGGGACAGCCGCATCATCGCTCTCACAACAGCGGTAAAATACCTCTTCATCTGTGCATCCACAGAACCAAGGACGAAGGTTCTGGTAATATCCGTGGAACCTTCGTAATAACCGCCGCCGGTATCATTCAAGAAGAATGCGCCTGAACTTAACGCCACATCCGTCTCTTCGCTCGGTGAATAGTGCATCATCGCCGCATGGTCTGCAAATGCACACAGCGGCTCGAAGCTGTCGCGGATATATCCTTCCTGCGCAGCGCGTAATTCCGTCAGCTTTGCGGCAGAGCTAAGCTCCGTGATCGTCTCCTTGTCATAGCGTGTCTTGATCCAGTGCATGAACTTGGTGATAGCAACGCCGTCCTTGATGTGGGCTTCCCGGATATTCGCAAGCTCCACCTCATTCTTCATCGCCTTCATAAGAATGGTTGGATTGGCCGCCTCCACGATCCTGCATGGAATATTCTTATATAACGCATAGTTCATCTTCATCGGATCAATCAACACCGTCTCGGAACCGCTCAGTCCCTTCACGTCATCGTAGATCGCGTTATAAGGATGGATGGTCACCTGATTCTTAGCCAGCTCTACCTGGATACGGTCGTCAAGCTTGGAATCATCCACATATAATTCTACTCCCTCCTTCCTCACGATCGCGTAGGACAAAAGCAGCGGGAAGAAGTCAATATCGTCCCCCCGGATATTCAGAAGCCAGCATACATCGTCCAGGGACGCAATGATATGGGCGGTCGCCCCATGCTCCTCCATTACTTCCCGCACACGCTTAAGCTTGGACGCCGTGCTCTCACCGGAATACTTCTCTTCCAGGAAGAACGCCGGCTTGTCCGAAAGCGGCGGACGGTCTTCCCAGATATCCCCTACCAGGTCGACGGAATAGTGAATCCGAATCTGTCTCGCCGCCAGCGCTTCCTCAAACTCCCGGCCCTCTCCCATGGAAAGTACCCGTCCGTCAAACGCAACCGTTCCGCCTCTTGGAACACGATCAGTCAGATACTCCGTGATCGACGGAGTATCTCCCACAAACATCTTCATCAGACGGATGCCGCTGCCGGCAAGCTCATTCTCTGCCTGGAAGAAATACCTTCCATCCGTCCAGAGCCCCCCATCGTCTCTGGTGATGACGACCGTCCCGTAAGATCCGCTGAAACCGGAAATATATTTCCTCGCTTTAAAATGTTCCCCTACATATTCACTCTGGTGAAAATCAGCGGTGGGAACTATATACGCGTCGATCCCCTTAGACGCCATGCGAGTACGAAGTTCGGAAATCCTTTCTGCTACGTTCATAAAAATAAACCTCCTAAAATTTTACTATATCTATAATGTACCATAAACCCGTCAAAAGTACAATTTTTTACCGAATTTTTGTTTTGTCTTGAAGCCCGCTCAATATTATGCTATGATTTGGCAGAAACTTTTCCATCACAGATTACGGAATAACAGAGGTACCGCTATGGCATCACACATTAAAAACATGACCCAGGGAAAGCCTGTTTCCCTGATCTTCTCATTTGCACTGCCGCTTATGATCGGCAATGTATTTCAGCAGCTTTATACCGTTGTAGACACCATGGTTGTAGGCAAAGCCTTAGGTGTCGGCGCCCTTGCCGCCCTTGGCGCGGCGGACTGGCTCAACTGGATGATGCTTGGTATCATCCAGGGCTTCACCCAGGGCTTCGGTATCCTGATGGCACAGGAATTCGGCGCGGGCAGGCACGATAACCTGAGGAAATCCATCGGTACCTCCACGGTCCTTGCTTTCCTGTCTTCCATCGTACTGCTGGCGCTTGGACAACTGGCGGCACGCCCGGTCCTGCATCTCCTGCAGACGCCTTCCGAGATCCTTCCCGATACCCTGCTGTACCTGCGGATCATGTATCTTGGGATTCCGGTAGTGATGGCATATAACCTGCTGGCCTCGATCCTCCGTTCCCTCGGAGACGGCAAGACGCCACTTAACGCCATGATCGTAGCTGCCGTCACCAATATTGCGCTGGATCTTCTGTTCGTGCTGGGCTTCGGGCTTGGTATTGCCGGAGCCGCCGCCGCAACGCTGATCGCCCAGTTGGTCTCAAGCCTGTTCTGCCTGTATCATATCCGAAAGATTGAGATCTTGAATCTTCAGCCGTCGGATTTCAGCCTCAGAGATAAGAATCTCTCCCTCCGGCTGCTGACGCTGGGATTCCCCATGGCGTTTCAGAACGCTATCATATCCATTGGCGGCATGATCGTGCAGTCTGTAGTCAACGGATTCGGCGTCATCTTTATCGCAGGCTTCACCGCCACCAACAAGCTATACGGCGTACTGGAAGTTGCAGCTACCTCCTACGGCTATTCTATGGTTACGTACACCGGGCAGAACTTGGGTGCCGGCCAGACTGACCGCATTCGCCGGGGAGTGAGGTCCGCTCTTTTGATCGCACTTGCAACCTCCCTTGTCATTGCGCTTCTGATGATCTTCGGCGGAAAGATGATCCTCGGCTGGTTCATCTCAGGCACACCGGAAGAATTCGAGCAGACATTGGCGATCGCCTACTACTATCTGGCCATCATGAGCCTGTGCCTGCCGATCCTCTATACCCTGCATATCACAAGGTCTGCTATTCAGGGGATGGGCAATACCATCCTGCCCCTTGTATCCGGCATCGCCGAATTCCTGATGCGGGCGCTGACCGCTATCTTCCTTCCCATGGTGATCGGAGAGAACGGGATCTTCTACGCGGAGATCATGGCATGGACCGGGGCGACGGTGATCCTGGTGATCAGCTATTTCGCCGTGATCCGCAGGATGGAGAGGCTGTTGAAGCAATAAGCATTTTATGATATAGCATATGAAACTTTTAATAGGTGGTGTGAGTCATGGAACTGGAGAAAAAGAAACTTTTGACCTCCTGGACAGAGGTCAATCTGATCACCCGCCCGCGCCGTTTCGGCAAGATCCTGAATATGAACATGCTGAAAACATTTTTTGAGTTCGGAACAGATCCCGCTCTCTTTAAAGGCAACGAAAATCAAGATATACGCCAAACTTATCTATGGAGCGTTTTATTTGCAACCGGGTACCTGACAGCAATTGAGAAAACAGACAACGGCTTATATAAACTCGTCATTCCTAATCGAGAAGTCTGTGGAATTTGCACTGATAAGATCCGTTCTTGGTTTCATACAAAGGTAACTGGCAACAGCACCGTATGGAACAGCTTCTGTAGTGCTGTTGAGACAGGTAATGTCACCTTAAGGCTGCAAATACAATATGATTTCGCACAGTCAAATACCCCGCTACAAGCAGCGAACATTAAGCTTGTAACACTGCTAAACAGCGGGGTATTGGGTCTACGCTTGTGCTCCGGCCGGTGCTGACCATGCGCTGCTGTAACTACATCTTCATATTCCCTGTCCCTACATACCGGACTCCATTCTCAAATACTCTCTTTCCGCCCAGGGTAACCAGCTTCACATCATTAAGTCTCGTAATATCCTTACTCAAATCCCCGCCGACTACCAGAAGATCCGCATCCAGTCCTTCCTTCACCAGCCCCCTGTCTTCTTCTACCCCCAGCACCTTTGCCGGATTCGAGGTGGCGGTCTCAATCGCCTGTACCGGCGTAATCCCGTATTCTACCATATATTGAAGTTCCCTGGCAAGCGGCAGAAGCGGCGACTGATACATCACCATATCCGTACCTGCGATCACCGTCACACCCGTATCATAGAATTCCTTGAAATGATCCCTGTAAGCCTTATATGCCGGCTCAAAATACTGATAATCCTTCATCTCCTTCTGCATGACCGGATCGTTCACCGGCGCACCTGCATGCTTCTCAATATTCTCCTTACAGATATCATACAGCAGGGTATACGCCATAATAGTCGGTGTCCACGCGATCCCCTTCTCGGCCATCTGCTTCGCATGATCCAGCGTCATGAAGGTCGCATGCTCTATGGTATCAAATCCGGCGTCAATACACATCTGGATCCCCGGATTGGTTCCCGCATGCACTCCACATTTGATTCCCCTTCTATGACATTCATCCACCGCTGCGTCTAATTCTTCCTGGGTCAGCTCCGGCGTATGGGTCCGGTGCGTCGTCAATACCTTCACCCATTCCGCCCCGTCACGGATCTGCTTACGGATCTCCTTACGTACCTCCCAGGGACCGTCCACCTGCTCCACCTCTTCCCAGGCATGCCCTCCGGTCATACAGATCCCTGTATCCGTGTGAGTGATCCGCGGAATGGTAACAAATCCCTTCTCGGCCGCAAGCTTCAGATTCTTACAGACCCCATGTGCCGACGACATATCCCTTACTGATGTGATCCCCCGCTCGAATGCCGCCTGGGCATGCTGCAGGGCATAAAGCATGATAAGCTGCGGACCATAATTGAAACTGTCCGGCTGAGAATACCAGTATCCCAGATGGACATGCATGTCGCAGAGACCCGGGAGCAGCGTTGCATCCCCGTAATCCTTCACTTCCTCTTGAGGGAACTCCCTCATAAGAGCCGATGGCTCCCCGATCCTCTGGATCTTGCCGTCTGTTCCCACAAGTACAGCGCGGTTCTCAAGGACCGTCTTGCCATCCCCCGTTATCAAATGTCTGGCTGCTATGATCATCTTTCTCTCATCCCCCTATGCTTTTGCGCCGTAAATTCTAAATATTTTCCAGAGACGGCTTTTGATATAACTTCCTCTCAATAGCTTTTTGCTCTATATCTAATTGTATCATTACCGCTTCCAGTCCGCCTCGTTCTGCTTCTCTCCGGATTCTCTCAACGATTTCCAGCCTTTCAAACAAAGCCACATTCAGTTCTTTTTCTCCTGGCATATTATCACCTCACTAGTCAAAGACCCCGCTGCAGTCGCCAAATGTGCATGCAAGCATGCCCGCTTGGCTCGTTGGTCACGGGAATAAAGCGCCGTTTATCTTGCTGCTATTATTATATCAACTGGTGATTTCTGTGTAAAGCCTTCAACCTACATTATTGCCGCATTATTGCCGTATGGTTGCTCTGCCCTGCATTGCTGCAAGTCCAACTGGTAATGTCCTTGGTCGCATCCGCCGGTATCGTTCCGGAAAACGCAACCTCTTTTAAAACCTTTATCATCTACTTCTGATTCCGAAACTGCATCGGCGTAGTATTATATGCCTTCTTGAACATCCGGTTGAAATGCTCCACATTCTGATATCCTACCGACAACGCGATATTCTCCACCGTCATATTACTGCTCTTTAACAATGCCTTCGCCTTCTTCATCCGGATCTTCTTAACCAGCTCCCCGAATGTCAGACCCGATTTCTCCTTCACATATTTAGAAATATACGGTTTCGACAGATAGAACTTCTCAGCCAAGTCATCCAATGTAATATCGACATAGTTCGCCTGGATATAATTCATGATCTCGATCATTCTCTCATCTTTGCATCCGTCGGCGCTCCCGATCTCCTCGATCTTATTGACAGCAACGGTCAGCGCTTCGATGGAAGCCTTGATGATATCTGCATCGATTCCCACGCCCCAGAAGTTCCTGCCGCTGCACACGATTCCCACGTAGGCAACCGCCTTGGATGAGGAACCTCTGGTCAGAGAATGCTCCTCATAGAACCGAAGCTCATAGCTGATATTAAAATACTGCTTGATCGCATTGCTCACCGCATCCAGACGTCCATTTCCCATGGCAGTGATCACCCTGGTCTCGCCGCCATGATTGATCGTCACTTCTGCCGTGATCCCGTCCACCTGTTTGAAATGGCACTCATCTATATGGAATACCGGTTTGGTATTGATATAGTGATCTGAGAAAATCTGGTATACCCACTCCGGATTCAGCTCCTTATGCGCCTTGTCGGATACGTCCTTCACCAGATATCCAACCTCCTCGCGCATCTTCTGCGGCAGGTTGATGCCATGGCTCTGCTTCAGGATATAGTTCACGCCGCCCTTGCCGGACTGGCTATTGATGCGGATCACATCAGAGTCATACCTTCTTCCCACATCCTGAGGATCGATCGGAAGATACGGAACCGTCCAGGTATCGCACTGCTTCTCCTCCCTCCAGGTCATACCCTTGGCAATAGCATCCTGATGGGAACCGGAAAATGCGGTAAATACCAGATCGCCCGCATACGGCTGACGGTCATACACTTCCATCCTCGTCAGACGCTCATAGGTCTCGCGGATATGCTTCATATCAGAGAAGTCAAGTCCCGGATCCACACCATGAGAATACATATTCATTCCCATAGTCACGATATCCACATTACCGGTGCGCTCTCCATTGCCGAATAACGTTCCCTCGATCCGGTCTGCCCCCGCAAGTATCCCAAGCTCCGCCGTCGCCACACCGCAGCCGCGGTCATTATGCGGATGCAGGCAGAGGATCACATTGTCCCTGTAATTCAGATGCTTGTTCACGTACTCCAACTGACATGCAAACACATGGGGCATAGCGTTCTCCACCGTCGTAGGGATGTTGATGATCGCCTTGTTACCTGCCGTTGGCTTCCATATGTCTAAGACCGCATTGCAGACCTCCACCGCGTAATCCACTTCCGTCCCCGGGAAACTCTCCGGGCTGTACTGGAAAGTGAAATTCCCGTCCGTCTCAGAAGCCAATTCTAACAAAAGCTTCGCCCCGTCAATCGCAATCTGCTTGATCTCTTCCTTGCTCTTCCTGAATACCTGCTCCCGCTGCGCAACGGAAGTCGAATTATACAGATGCACCACCGCATGGGGCGCACCCTTGACCGCCTCGAAGGTCTTCTTGATTATATGCTCTCTCGCCTGAGTCAGCACCTGCACCGTCACATCATCCGGAATCATCTTCTTCTCGATCAGCGTTCTCATAAACTGATACTCCGTCTCCGATGCTGCCGGAAACCCTACCTCGATCTCCTTAAAACCGATATCCACCAACATCTGGAAGAATTCTAACTTCTCCTCCAGGCTCATAGGCTCGATCAACGCCTGATTGCCGTCGCGCAAGTCGACGCTGCACCAGATCGGCGGCTTGTCGATATACTCCTTTTTCACCCAGTCATAGGTAACTTCAGGGGGCATAAAATATGTTCTCTCATATTTCTGACAATTCTTCATAATCTTCATTCTCTCCTTCCATATTTCCTACCCGCAAGACATCGGCCAAACGCCCTGCCAGTATAATAATAATCATCAATCATGTTGCACATTTTTAACACCCCCTTATCCTAACACATATATAAAAAAAAGGAAAGTGATAATTTTAATCACTTTCCTTGATGTATTTTATTCCTGAAGAGAAGATCTCTTCGTGATAGTTACCGTCTCATCATAACAAGAGAAGATCTCCTGAAGCTTGGCATCATCCTGCTTCTTCGTAAATAAACTGATGACCGGCACGATGACCAGACCGCCCACCATCGCGATCACACCGGAGTTAATGGATGATTTGAAGATATATCCAAGAACCGCTCCCCAGCCCGTGACATCCACTCCGCCAAGTGTCACAAAAAGCTGCAGCAACGCGATCCCGCATCCCCAGACAAAGCACACCACCACAGAGATCTTGGTGATTCCTTTCCAGTACAGGCCATACATGAACGGCGCAAGGAATGCTCCTGCCAGCGCTCCCCAGGATACACCCATCATCTGTGCGATAAAGGTCACTTCCGGATGCGCATCCTTGAAGATCGCGATCACAGCCGATATCAGGATAAAGAACACAATGAACGACCTCATAATGGAAACCTGCTTCTTCTCAGACATTCCCTGTTTTGCCGCCGGCTTGATGACATCCAATGTAAAGGTAGAACTGGACGTCAGAACCAGAGAAGACAAGGTAGACATGGAGGCCGATAACACCAGTACGATCACCACCGCTATAATGATAGACGGCAATGTAGAAAGCATGGTCGGTACAATCGTATCGAACAGGGGCTTCCCTGTCGCCTCATTCATCACTACCTTGTCGCCGTAAAGCCTTCCGAATCCTCCAAGAAAATAGCAGCCTCCGGCTACAATGATTGCAAATACCGTTGAGATCACGGTTCCCTTATGTATATCCTTCTCGCTCTTGATGGCGTAGAACTTCCCGACCATCTGAGGCAGTCCCCAGGTACCAAGAGAAGTCAGAACGACCACAAAGAGCAGCGCAAGCGGGTCCGGTCCAAGGAACGCGGAATACGCCCCCTCCCAGCCAACATCTCCCGTAATAGATGCAAGTGACTTAGTCGCCGCAAGCAGACCGCCATTCTCCGACAATACCGCTCCGATCACCGCACAGATTCCGAACAGCATGATGATTCCCTGGATAAAATCATTGATCGCCGTCGCCATGTATCCGCCAAAGATTACATAGAATCCCGTCAGCACCGCCATCACCGCGATCACCACCCAGTAAGGAATATCAAACACCAGACCGAACAGACTTGATAATCCATTATACAGTGAGGCCGTATACGGAATCAGGAAGATAAATACGATAATAGACGCCGCCACCTTAAGCGGAATCGAATCAAACCGTTTCCCGAAAAAGTCCGGCATCGTCTTCGCATCCAAATGCTGGGTCATAACACGGGTCCTTCTTCCAAGAACATTCCATGCAAGCAATGATCCGATAAATGCGTTGCCAAGCCCTGCCCAGGTGGCAGACATCCCGAAGTTCCAGCCGAACTGACCTGCATACCCCACGAAAATAACCGCAGAAAAATACGACGTACCGAATGCAAATGCAGTCAGCCACGGACCGACTCCCCGGCCTCCCAGCACGAATCCGTCCACGTCCGTCGCATGCTTCCTTGAGTAAAATCCAACATAGATCATGACGGCGAAAAATACAACCAACATGATCACACATAATATTTCCTTTGACATCTCTCATTCCCTCCAAGCTGTAACTTTCGATACATTAACCATTCGCTTTAAAGCGTTACGCTTTAAAGCGCTAAATTATCCTTGAATATATTAGCATACCGGACTCTATCTGTCAACACCTTTTTGCAGGCAGAAATTTCTTTTACCACTTGCGAAGCTGCACATTTTCCCGTATATTAAAAATGGAAGATCTTGAAGGAGATGCCTATGAAAAGCTGCCTGCATAAAACCTTATTTTACAGTCTGTTTACAATCCTTGCCGCTCAGTTCAGTATGAACCTGTTTATCGCGGATTTTAAGATATCTATGGGAATCATCTGCTTCTCTGTCCTATTATTCATGACAGAGGATTTCCCGCTGCTTCCGGCTGCCGGGTGCTCCGCCGCCGGTGTTTTTCTCATACGTCTTACGCTCTACTGGTTCAAAAACGGCCGCTTAGATCAGATGCCGCTTGCCTATATGCCGGAGATTGCTTTCTATATCAGCTATGGACTGCTCCTATATCTGTATATCCGCCTGCATTCTGATTTCCGTAAGCATATCCGACAATCGCTCCTCGTACTATTCTTTGTCGATTACGCAGCGAATCTTTGTGAACTGCTTCTGCGGCTTAGAGGAAATGCACCCGATCTTCAGGCACAGGCCGGTATCCTTCTGGTTGCCCTGTTTCGTGTACTCATCATCGGATGTATACTCATGACCTTCCGGCAGTACCGGTTATTCCTCTTAAAGCAGGAGCACGAAGAACGCTATAAGCGGCTGCTTCTTCTCATTTCCAGACTGAACGGCGAGATCGTCTGGATGAAGAAGAATACCGCCCTGATCGAAGACACCATGAGCACCGCCTACCAGTTATACCGAACCTTAAAGGAACTCCTTCCAGAGGATCCGCTCTACACCCAGGCGCTCTCCGTAGCCAAGGATATCCATGAGATAAAGAAAGAATACTTTCTGATCATGCGCGGAATTTCCGAGGCGCTCGATCAAGAGTTAGAGTCTGACGGGATGTACTTAGACGACATTTTCCGAATCCTCCATGACTTCTTGCGGCTTACCGCGGCAGAACAGAAGAAATCCCTTGATTTTTCCTTCTTCTGCCGGGACAGTCTATATACCGAGCAGCACTATGCACTGCTGTCCGTCTTCCGGAATCTGTCTGTAAATGCACTGGAAGCAGGGACCTCATCCCCGGTATCCATCCAGATCTCTCAGACCCGGACAGAATCGTCCGACGCCGGAAGTATCTATGTCTTTACAATCACTGACAACGGTCCGGGAATCCCGGAAGAATACAGAACCGATATATTCAAAGCCGGCTTCTCCACTAAGATCAACCGTGCAACCGGCGAGATCAACCGGGGGCTTGGGCTTAATCTTGTGAAGGATCTGATCGAGACGCAGCTCAAAGGCCAGATCTCATTGACTTCCGTTCCAGGCCGGACAACCTTTACTATACAGATACCTGAAAGATTTTTCATGCCTGAACCACGTTCTCACAGTCAGCGCAGTGAATACGCAGACCTGTCGGAACCATAATGCGGCACGGGCTTTGCAGATATAACAGAAAGAGGGAACACATGAATTTTTATCTCATTGACGACGACAAGAATGTAAGAAATATTTTGAAGATCATTATCACAAAACAGCAGCTTGGAACCGTGTGCGGAAACGCGGGAAATGCACAGGATGCCCTTGAGGACATCTCCGTCCTTCATCCGGATATCGTCATTGTCGACCTCCTCATGCCCGATACAGACGGGATCACACTCGTTGGACAGATGCGCCCGCTTCTTCCCGACACGGCATTTATCATGCTATCCCAGGTAACCTCCAAGGATATGGTTGCCTCCGCCTACGAAGCGGGCATCGAATTCTTCATCCAGAAGCCGGTCAACAGTATCGAGGTGGAATCCGTCATACGCAGAATAGAGGAGAATCTCTCCATGCGCCGCACCATGAGCCGAATACAGAATATTTTCCTCGAGGATAACGCGCCCAGGCAGCCGGCGCCTGTCACTTCCTCTGCTTCCGTATCTACTTATACGTCCTCTCCCGCCCTCTCCAATATCCTGCAAAGGCTTGGGATCATCGGGGTACTTGGAAGTAAGGATATCATCACCGTCGCAGAATACATGATCGCCAATCATGAACACCTGGACGATACAACATTGCATGAACTGTGCAGCCGCTTCAGCGATTCCCCCAAGTCCATGGAGCAGCGGATCCGCCGTGCCGCAGCCGCAGGCCTTGTGAATCTGGCGCATCTGGGGATCGAGGATTATTCCAACGAAATATTTACCGAGTATTCCAATACCCTGTATAATTTCGAACAGGTCCGCAAGGAAATGGACTTCATCCGCGGTAAAAGTGACAGACATGGCAACGTAAAGATCAAAAACTTTCTGAATGCACTGACGGCTCATTGTAAATAGAAACGCCTTGTGAAAAGTCATAGGCATATTTAACAGTATCAATCACCTGTTTTTGTGAATTCCTACAAATTTCAGTTGATACTGTTATTTTTTTTAACCATTTTGATACGTCCTGAAACTTTTTGAAACCACCGTTTTATATTGATTTTATCAATATAACAAATAAAAAAGAGAGGTATGTCTATGTTAACTATTTTATCTGGAGTCGGATTATTACTGATCACACTGGCCGGTTTTTCTCTGTTCAGCCTGAAAATGCCCAAAGGACAGCTTGCCATGTCTGGTATGGCTAATGCCGCGATCGCCACCTTCCTTGTAGAAGCAGTCCATAAATACATCACCGGGGATCTGATGGGTATGGATTTCTTCCGGACCGTAGGGGAAACCTCGGGCAGTCTCGGCGGTGTTGCCGCGGCTATGATGGTTCCGATCTGTATGGGCGCTAATCCCGTATTCGCCGTGGTCGCGGGAGTCGCTGCCGGGGGATACGGAATCCTTCCCGGATTCATCGCCGGATACCTGATCGGCCTGATCGCTCCAATCGTAGAAAAGAAACTGCCGGAAGGACTGAATATCATCCTTGGCGCGCTGATCATCGCTCCGCTGTCACATCTGATCGTGGTTGCCGTCAATCCTGCCGTCAACATCATCCTGACCCGTATTGGAGATACCATCTCCGCCGCAACCGAGCAGTCCCCCATCGTTATGGGCTTCCTACTCGGCGGCATCATCAAGATGATCTGCACCTCGCCGCTAAGCTCTATGGCATTGACCGCTATGCTTGGGCTTGACGGACTCGCCATGGGAATCGCCGCGATCGCCTGCGTGGGCGGCTCCTTCACCAACGGGCTGATCTTCGCCAAATTAAAATTAGGAGACAGAAGCAATGTCCTCGCTGTTATGCTTGAACCACTGACACAGGCAGATATCATTACCGCCAACCCAATCCCAATCTATTGCTCCAACTTCTTTGGAGGCGGATTCGCCGGTATCTCTGCGGCAGTGTTCCACATTGTGAACAATGCTCCCGGAACCGCCTCTCCTATACCAGGACTTCTCGCACCGTTCGCATTCAATCCGCCTCTTAAGGTGGTGCTCGCGCTCGCCTTCGCCGTGATTGGCGGCACCGCAGCCGGACTCGCAGGCAGCGTTGTGTTCAAGAGCAGGGTGAAAATACCTGCGCTGTCTGCCGAAGCGGTCCTGCCTGTGGGTCTTGGAGCGGAAGCTGTAGATTAAGATTATCATACGAGCCTGTGCAGATCACACCTGCACAGGCTCATATACTGTCAACAATCTCTACACCACAGCTTCAATAAGCAATTTCTCACCCAGTTGTATCCTCTGCACCCCTACCTTCTTCTTTTTATTAAAGTTAAAACTCAGCATGTATCCCGTCGTCAGATGATACGAATCCAAATAATCCATTAATTGCTCTTCCCCTCGCGTATTGTATTCCTGCCCATGCCAGATCTTCAACTCACACACAATCTGTTGTCCGCGGTAATCAATGACTACATCGGTCCTCCGCATATTCCTGGTCCTGGCTTCCACATAGAAATTCCCCGCACCATTAATAATCGGTTTCAAATACAGCAGGAAAAACCGGCGTCCATTCTCCTCCACGAACGTCTCGTCTGCATCATAATATATCCGTAAATGATTCCACGAACCGCTCCAACACCTGCTACATGTTGTACAACTGTGTTTCAAATATTCGATTAGAAATCGCAATACTCCCATTTTCTTTCATTTTTTCTATAAATCCAAACATAACCCCAAGATTAATCACATGATTATAAGCATTATATGGGACACATTCACCTCGGAATAATATGCCGTATAAAGCCTGCTTAAGTTCCGGAAAATCAGCTAACTTCTTCACCATATCGTCAAATAATGTGTTCGATTCCAACAACAGCATCTTAACAGCTTCTCTCTGCTTGAGGCGATGAGCGTAGGGGCTGCCATAAAAACAAATGCCGTTTCCGGAACAAGATTCAAGGCTGTTATATGAAAAAGTACAAGGAGTATCCTAACATCTGCCGTAAAATATATCGCGGTATAACATACAATGCCAAGAAGAATCGGGACCAAACCCGAAGAATCAAGCAGCCAGTTTCCCCAGAGCAATGAAACTGCTATGATCCGCTTAAGCTGTCTGTCCCAGGTCCCGGCATCTTCTTCTAGCACCTTTTCTGTTACGGCACTATATGGAAGATTGCTCTGCAAGAGATCTTCACATATCCGTCTTACAGACTCCAGATTTCTCTCTTCATCCCCCAGAGACTCAAGCCGATGAGACAGGACTTCTCTAAAAGTAATGCCGACTCTGGTTTCCACATCCTTAATCTTCATAGACGACTCCCTCCTCTATATGTTAAGGCTATTATAAAGGGTAAAGAGGCTCGAAGGTCAATACCTTTTCTCAGATTCTATCTAAAATCTGTCTCATCCATATTCCCCGCCCCATAAGCTTACTAAATCGTAAACGGCAGATCTCACGTTTACTAAATAAAAAGGTGTAAAGCCCTTAACAACTGAATAAAGAACTTACACCTTTTGATTACACGCTAACTATTTTTTAATATATTCATTGCCTCATCCTCTGATGGTCTATGAGTTTCGATAAATACTATAAATTCATTTATCTTATTCGCGTCCCATCCTTCTTGTGTCAACCTTATAATAATATTTGTTGCCTCTGCTACAGACATATCCCCACCGCCTTTTTATAAGTGCCGTATATTTAATTACTCTTTTATCACATCAATATCTGTCAGATTCACGCCTAAAGAAGTTAATACCGCTTTCAAAGACTTATAGTCAGCTTTTAAATCTTCATATGTTTTTTCTGCGTTTTCTGACTTCGCATTTTTCATATGATGCTGTATCCTCTGAAAATCATTGATAGCATCTCTTATGATTTCACCTGTACTCGGCATAAAACCGCCACCTCCTCTGTGAAGAATATGAAATATCTTGTGATATCTTCATTATAGCAAAAGGGTATTTGAGTGTAAAGCCTCTATTCGCTTACTAATCCTTTTTCTTGAAATCAAAATACACATCCAACAATTCATGTCTCACATGCCTTGCATCATAGAAATCTTCATCTTTCATTTTCAAATTATACGGATTATACGATCCTGTTATCTTCAAATCATACTTCTTTGCAATATGATTTGCATATTTCTCTAATTCCTTAAGGATAGGATACTCCTTTTCTTCTGCCATAACCCGATCCCATAAAGACGGCACCAGCGGACACAAATACAGATCTACCTCTGTTCCCCGATCCAACAGATATCTGACAAGCTTCTCAAATATATCCTCACCATACTCACTGACATGCCCGCCTTTAGAAAACTGCCGCTCTATATTATATTCCTCAGAATCCTTTCTCACATCTTCTTGTGTTCTGTCTTGAAAATACTTGGCATACACCCAACTGGCATCCGGCATATAATACATATTGGCAAAATCCTCATCAACAATCCCCCATCTTTCTCTGTCAACAACATAGGAATCTGCCGCCTGTACAGAAGCAACCGCCGCCTGAAAATAAGTCACAGAAAACATCTGTCTTATTTTTGTTTCTATTTCGTTTTGATTCCCTTCTTGAGGCTTTTCCCCTTCTTCGCCATTCAGGATATCGATCATATAATCCGCATATTCCTTTAAGCTTTCATCCACTCCCAGAATTCCCAACAAAGTATCGTCAAAAAAATACGAATCCACACAGAATACAACTCTGTCGGCTGTCTTTCCATATACTTCCATCAATCCAAACTGCGCCAATATATCGTAAAAATTAGCTCCGCTCTGCCCTAGATTATAGAAATCATCTGATCCGACTGTCTCAGAACGTACTCCCATCACAAGACTTGGTCCTACCGCTATACACTCTATATTATCCGGCATTTTCATGATGATATTATGTTTTACCTCCCTTTCATTTACATTACTGCTCCCAAAATGTGTCGGATTCCCTTTCAAAATAGACTCCGCTATCTCCTCACTGTAATCATGAAAAATATTCGCCGGATCAATATATATGTTAGTAAAAACCAATGCAAATAACACTGGTAAAGCCAATAAAAACCTCAGCCATTTCCATCTTCCCATATACTATGTACCTCAAAATTGAAAATATATAAATGTGGATGTTCCTACCATCCAGTAAAGCAGAATGGAGAAAGCTTCCGCATAGATAACCAGACTCCGAAAGCCTCTATTCTGTTCATCCAACTTCCTTGTGATCGATGAACCGTTATACTGCAGATAATCTGCTGCACCCAGTATTAATACACCGAAAATCATGATCAATAGATCCGAAACTGTCAATCCGAAGGTCTCAAATGCTGATGCCAGCGTCGTATAAGCAACCGGAACCTCTGTCATATGCTTGAATACTGATAGCGCCGCCATCGTCCCGTTAGAACAGACGAAGACCCAACAGACACAGATCAGCAGCACTGTCCTTATACTCTGGAATAACCGCCAGCTAAAACACTCCCTGTTAATTCTCCCTATTCCAGGATATTTGGATAATAACGGCTGTGTCAGGTCACTGACGATTAATAGAAAGCAGGGAATCATTGCGGAAGCAATAAAGTAATATCCTGTTCCGCCATGCCATATACCGATCAAAAACCATAAAACAAACATAGACAAATAAAACGGTAGCTTTTTCCCTTTTTTCTTTCCAAACTTTTTCTTACATATTCTCCCAAGCTTTATCATCGGTTTGGAAATCTGAACCGGATACATGACATAATCCTTAAACCATAATCCTAATGTGATATGCCACCTCTGCCAGAATTCCTGAACACTCTTCGAGAAAAACGGCGCGTTAAAATTCTCCGGCAATTTGATCCCAAATAATTCTGATACGCCCATGATAATATCCATACACCCCGAAAAATCAGTATACAATTGAACCGCATAAGCCAGCGTGGCACCTATAATCCCAACGGCGCTGTTATTCCCATAACTCCCGTATACCGCAGTTACAATGATACCAAACCGTTCAGAGATTACCAGCTTCTTGAAATATCCCCATAACATGCGCCTGATCCATCTCCAGTGTCCATTTTATATTCTCATCCTTCAGAAGTTTGGCCTCTATCCCAAACCACTTACTCTGCCGCGATAACTCCGGCGTGTCCCTCTTATCCTCTGTCCGGTCCCTGCTGCTGTCTTCCTTCCACTCCTTCTTCCTTAAGTCGCACTCTTTCAAAAGTTCTTCTTTTACCTCTGCCGCATGTTTGGAAGCTTCTGCGATCAGGGCCTGCCCTGCCTCCATCTGAGCAATCTTCCCGGCAATCCTGCTATCCGGCACTGCTGCCGCTGCCGTTGCTGCCGCCGCTGCCGTAGACTGACCCGGATTCCCTCCTGTTTCTTTCACCCCCGACATTCCGGTTCCTCCTCTACTACAGAATCTGCCACCGGTCAATTATCCGCAGCTGTGGCAAATCAAAAGTTTCTTAATAATAATTATCGACCGGGTCCGCGATGTTGTAACCTTGAATTGAAATTTTTCCTTTTTATTTAGACAGCCGATTCCTAATCTTCTTCGAATCCAATGTCTCCGCAAAAAATGCAGGAGATCCCAAATTGCATAAAAAAGGACTGCCCATACATGCAGCCCTCTTCGATCATATAATCCACAGATATTTCATCCTTAAATTCCATCCTTAAATTCCAACTTCCTCCTTTATCGGGATCGACACTCCCGCCCCCGGTCTTGTCACCGTGACGGCTGCCGCCCTCGCCGCCAGATCCATAGCCTTTTCAACCGCAAGCCCTTCAAGTATTCCCGCTATAAAATATCCGGTATAAGTATCCCCGGCAGCCGTTGTATCCACCGCCTCTGCCGGATATGCCTTCTGCACCGCCTGCCTTACACCGTCAAAATACCGGGAACCCGCACTGCCCAGAGTGAGCACGACCTTAGCCTGCGGAAATCTGTTCTTAAGACCTTCCGACAGATCTTCGGCATCCTCTGACCTGCAATTCAGTATCTGGCCTGCTTCAATCTCATTTAACAGAAAATAATCTATGTACTCCAGCGGAAGTTCCTGTATCACTTCATTCATCGGAGACGGATTCAGTACGATCACCATCCCTTTCTCATGCGCGCTCTCAACGATATAAGGCAGTTCGTTGATCTCATTCTGCACGAGCAGGTAATCTCCCGCCCCAAAGCCTTCCAGCGTATGATCCACCTGCTCCTTTGTGATCATCTGGTTAGCGCCGCCGTACAGGATGATACAATTATCTCCCTCGGCATCATTCTGTATAATGGCATGTCCGGTTTTTGCCTCCGGTATAATTCTGACGTACCGGGTATCTGCACCGGTTTCCTTAAGAAACTCCAAGAGAAATCTTCCCTCTTCTCCGATCGCACCGGCATGAAAAACCTCCACACCGGCTTTCCCAAGCGCGACAGACTGATTCAGTCCCTTCCCCCCGGGATATGTATTCAGCATCTCCGAAGATATCGTCTCCCCTTTCTCCACAATATGATGCAGCCTGTACACATAATCAATATTCAGAGATCCAAAATTCAATATTTTCATCTTAATCATCACCCTCCGCGTAATTCAACTCTCCCAAAGCAAACCGGCAGACCGGGAAAGCTTCATTCCCGCAATCTGCCGGCAGGCGTACTCATCCGGTATTTATATAATATCACATCACATCACGATCCCATTCGGATATACGATCGTCTTAAGCTTTGTCTTTTTTTCAGCAAATGCCTGCAATTGCTCCGGAAGATCTTCCAGCAGAATCCTGTCCCCTATCATCTCCGATACCTTTACTTTACCGGTCTGCAGCTGCACCATTGCCGAATAAAATGTTTTTTTCAAGGAATTGGAACCGATAAAGGTAAGCTCCCGCTGATAGATCTCAAAGGGATTGACGGATATCGCCGCATCCTGCGGACACACCCCAAAGAACAGCATCCTGCCCTCATCAGCCATCAAAGCCACTGCCTGCTCGATCACTCTGGGAACTCCTGTACAATCAATGATCAGATCAAACCCTTCTTTCGACAGCTTGGCCGCCTGCTCCCTTATCGTGCCGTCATTATACAGAACCGCATCCGCTCCCAGTTCCTTTGCGAGACGAAGAGGCTCTTCTTTTATATCCGCCACCGCCACTAACCGTGCGCCGTCATTCTTACACACCTGAAGATGCATCAGGCCGATCGCTCCCGCGCCCATGATCAGGACACGATCCGCAAAATCCGGCCTCGCTCTGTCATGCCCATGCAGCACACACGCCAAAGGTTCTATCATGGATGCCGTAGTAAAGTCCAGTTCTCCGATCTCATACACACAGCGCTCCGGTATCGTCATATACTGTGCAAAAGCGCCCGGCACCTGATTTCCAAGCCCCCTGTAATCCAGACAGTAATTCTGCCGGTTTTGTTTACAATTATCACAGGCTTCACAGTAAATATTGGGATCGGCCGCTACGCGCTGACCCGGTTTAAAATTCCTGACCCTGTCTCCGACAGCCTCCACGATTCCCGAAAATTCATGCCCCGGAATTACAGGATACGGATTCTCATAATCACCCAGATAGAGATGTGCGTCCGTACCGCATACCCCGACTGCCATAACCTTGATCAGCACCTCGTCTGCTTCCGGCTTGGGAACCGCAACCTCTTTTACACATGTTTTTCTTACATCTTCAATAAAGAACGCTTTCACAATACCTCCTCCTTGCCTTTTACGCCTTACCGTTCGCCATACAGGTACGAATCCATTCTTTTACAACATTTTTAATATTTTCTTTTACCGCAGCCATAACATCCAGAGTATATGCATTATCGCCTACTCGATTCAGCTCTGCCCGCACACTGTTCATATAGGTACAATGAATAATCGTTCCCACATTCATCTTATTAATACCCAATTTGATCGCTTTCTGTACATCCTCTCTTGGAATGCCGGTTCCGCCGTGCAGGACAAGCGGAGTATCAATTGCTTCATTGACCTGCTTCAAACGTTCAAAATTCAGCTGCGGTTTTCCCTGATAGAAACCATGAGCAGAACCGATCCCCACCGCCAGAGAATCCACCTGGGTCTGTCTCACCAGTTCTGCGGCATCCTCTACCTGAACCAGATAATCTCCCCCTTTAAAATCCCCCTCGATCCCTTTTCCTTTAATCTTTCCCACTTCCGCCTCAACATGTACATTGTACGGTTTCGCCAATGCCATAACTTCATTGACATATTTTATATTCGTCTCAAGATCATACTTAGAAGCATCGATCATAACAGACGGATAATGATTCTCGATACAGTCTCTGCACATCTCTACAGAGAACGAATGATCCAGATGATGCACCAGCGGAATCTTAGCGCGCTCCATCGCAGCCACGCCGAACGCACCGCAGCAGTCCGCCCCGATCGCATTCACCACCAGAGGGTTCGATGCGATCATGATCGGCGCCTCCTCTTCCTCCGCCGCTTCCACAATAGCCATAAAGTCCCACACATCCGAATAATTAAAAGAAGGGATCGCATATCCGCCTTCATCAGCAGCTTTCAGTAATTTTTTCAATGTTAATCCATCCATGTTATCACCTCATAATTTGTCAAATATTATCCTGCACTGTCTATAAAATCCATGATTGCTTCACAAGACGGTACTCCGCAGGTTGCACCCAGCTTCTGAATGCAATGTGCGCTTACCGCCGCGGCAAATCTTGTAACCTGCTCGATATCCCACCCCCGGTTCAATCCATACAAGACGCCAGCCACGAAGGAATCTCCGGCGCCTGTTGTATCTACGACCGGCACTTCATATGCATTTTGATAATAATTTTTACCAAATGCATCCACATAGCACCCCCGCTCCCCCAGTTTTATTATCACATTCTTTACTCCCATTTCCTTTAGAAAACGGACGATCTCTTTCTCGTCTTTCGTTCTACAGATCTCCTTCGCCTCGTTAATACTAGGCATAAAAAGATCAAGCTCCGGCAGACACGGTTCAATCGTTGCAAGCCATTTTCCCGTCGTATCCCAGGTCACGTCCATCGTTGTCAGACTGCCGGACTTGTGCGCAAGCGCAAACAGCTCTTTCGTTCCTTCCCCATCGAGACCCGGCAGCTGATAGGTTCCTCCCACATGCACGATCTTTGCATTATGTACTTTCCCGCGGTCTACCTTATCAAAGGTCAGCACATCATTCGAACCGCCGTAATACAAGAACACCCGCTCGCCGCTCTCGTTGATCAAAGCCACGACACTGGACGTCCTGCTCGTCTCGTCAAAGCAGACGCCTCCGGTGTCGATACCGCTTTTTTCAAGCGATTCACACAAGAACCTGCCAAGCATATCTTTCCCCAATACACCGCAGAATCCAACGTCCGCGCCAAGCTGACGAAGATCTATTGCCGTGTTCAGGCAATCGCCTCCATTTCTCAGCATGATCTGCTCTACCCGTTTCGTATCTATCTGAAAATCCACCTTATCCACATTCCGAACAAGTATATCAACGACCATCTGTCCCACACAAAGAATATCAGACATAACTATCCCTTTCTATTCGCAGACATCTATCAGAACCTTCATAGACGTCTTCTTATTATTCTCGATATAAGCATAAGCTTCTTTGAATTCACTCAGCTTAAAATGTACCGTCTTCAGCGGATCCAGGTGAATCTTGCCTTCTTCGATCAGGCGTATCGCATCATAATAGTCCTCCTCAAGATACATCAGCGTCCCGATCAATTTTAATTCCTTTTCCTGAACATCGATCATATCTATAGCCGGATTCTCTGCATAGATACCTACTATAATAATATCATCTCTCTTGCGGCATACCTTGATGGCATCATTGATCGTAGCTTCTACTCCCACACATTCCAGCGCTCCGTCAAGGCCATCCTTCCCGAATGCATCTTCTACCGCTTTCTCAAGCTGTTCCTCGGCAGTATTCACGGTATGATCAATCCCGCATTTCTTCGCCGTCTCCAGTTTCTCCTTGCACAAATCCGTAATCATAACTGCTTTGGCGCCCATTGCCTTTGCCGCCTGTGCCGTCAGATTGCCTATCGTTCCTGCCCCCAGCACGAGTATATTCTTACCCTCTACGCTCTCTGTAAAACTCTTAACCGCCGCCACCGCTACTGCTACCGGTTCCACCATTGCCCCGTCGTCATAATCCAATGCCTGCGGAAGCTTAAAGACAAGATGCGCTTTCATTGGTATATATTCCTGTGCGGCGCCCGGAACACTTCCGTTGCATCCGATCACCTTGAGGTCATGGCAGATATTCTCATGGCCGCTTTTGCAATGATAACATTCCCCGCAGGTATACTGCGGCCTTGCTGTCACTGCGTCTCCGATCTCAAACCCTTCCACGTCCTCGCCTATCGCTTCCACCACACCGGAAAATTCGTGGCCCTGCACGACCGGAAGATATATGGTCGGATGCTTTCCATAATAAGCATGGATATCCGAACCGCAGATTCCCATTCTCTTTACCTTTATCAGAACTTCATCTTTCCCCGGAACAGGCTTCTCTATATCACGGAACACCAGCTCTTCCGGCTTATTTAACAATACGCTCAACATCTCCTTCTCCTCCTTCTTTATTCGTTACCTGTCTCTTGTACTCTTTATTTTACCGCACCCATCGTAAGTCCTGTGATCAGATATTTACGCACTGCGATTCCCAGTACCACAGCCGGCGCCGCCACCAATACTCCTGCCGCTGCGATCTCACCCCACCGGATACCTTCAAAGGATATAAAATTCTGGATCGCCACCGGTGTTGTCTGTGTCTTAAACGAGGTCAGCACCAGAGCCAGCAGAAATTCATTCCATACAGTAATAAAGCACAGAATAGCAGTCGCCGCGATCCCGCCTTTCATCAGAGGCGCTTCTACCCGAAAAAACGCACTAAGTCTCGTCGCGCCGTCTACACGGGCGGCTTCGCTTAATTCCACCGGGACGCTTTCTATGAAACCTTTCAACATCCACACGGTAAAGGCCAGATTGAAGATCAGATACACAACGATCATCCCGATATATGTTCCCATAAGTCCGATCTTCTGATAGATCATATAATACGGAACTGCAATCAGAATCGCCGGCGCCATCTTCGTCGACAGCAGCCACATCATAGTTCCCTGCTTATTCCTGATCTTAAAACGAGCCAGCGCATATGCCATCGGTATTCCAAGAAGCAGTGCCAGAAGGCATGTACCGACAGAGATGATCAGGCTGTTCTTGTAGGCGCTCATAAAATTGCCCGAAGACAGTACCGACGCAAAATTATCAAAATGAGGCTTGAATATATATGTGGGCGGGACTGTAAACGCATCGATCCTGTCCTTAAAGGCCGTAGTTATCATCCAGAAAATCGGATAAGCACAGAGAAAAGCACAGCCCCAAATAAACACATTACACAATAACGTTGTGACCCTGTTTTTATTTTTCAGTCCCATCAGCTCTCCTCCTTAAGTAAAAGTTTCTTTCCGATCGTATTACAGATAAACAGCACGATCAGCAACATAACGATACACATCGCCGCCGCATATCCCACTTCCAGGAATTTGAAATTGTTCATATATGCATAGTAACTCAGCGTCTCGGTCGACGTCCCAGGTCCCCCGCCTGTCATAATATAGATCGTATCCATCCATTTGAACAAATCCATAAACCGGAACATGACCGCTACCGCTATCGCAGGCCTAAGAAGAGGAAGTGTCAGATAACGGAACGATTGAAATGCACTTGCACCGTCCACCCTTACCGCTTCATACGGCTCCATCGGAAGCGACTGAATCGCTGCCAGAAGAATCAACGCCACATACGGCGTCCACTCCCAGACATCCACAAGGATCAACCCTAACAAGGAACTGGTGCTTGCGCCGAGAATATTCGGAGCTTTCCCGGTAATTGCATTGATATAATAGCTAATGACGCCAAATTCCGCGTCATAGAACATCTTCCAGATCAGACCGACTACAACCGGCGTCATGATCATCGGAAGCATGATTATGATCTGTACAAACTCTTTCCCATATATTTTCCTGGCAAGGCAATTCGCAATCAGCATCCCCAACACAAGTTCCAGCGCCAGACTGCATACGGTGAATTTTGCCGTTGTTCCAAGCGCTCCCAGAAATCGGCTGTCTGTCAGTACATTCAGATAATTTCTAAACAGCACAAACGAATGCTGTGTCGGTTTGGCCAGGTTATAATTCTGAATGCTCAGCCAGAACGCATAGATAGTCGGAACCATTGTCAGCAAAAGCAATATCCATCGTCCAGGATAAAAAAGCAGCTTCCAGGAATTTTCACTTTCCATTGCAAACAATCTTCTTATTTTTTCTTTATTCATTTTGCCTTCTCTTCCATGATATACTCGTGGTTTTTAGTTGCTCTTTTCAGAATACTCTATGAATGCCGCGGGGTCCCGAGCAATCGGAACCCCGTCTTACATTTTCCTGTCTATGCCGGATATCCCCCCTGCTAACGGTTGATCGGCGTATATGCATCATTGGTAATATTACTGCAGCTGTCCTGGGCTTCATCAAGGCTGCTCTTGATATCCTCTCCGTCCAAAGACTTGCTGACAGCAGTAGCCATCGCGTCTCCCAAGGTCGTCCAATCCGTAATACGCGGCTCATAGTCCGCCGGTGCCGCATTCATAGAATCAATTACAACCTGAATCCAGTTCCCGTCTTCATAATTGTATTTATCTGTATATTCGTCAGAACTCATAACACTTGCTCTTGTCACATCTGCCCTGAGTCCGTCTACCGCTGTCTGAAGCATGATATCCTCTCCCAGACACCACTTGATAAACTCCCAGGCCAGTTCCTGATTCTCGGATACTTTATTAATTCCAAGTCCCCAGGTAGAAGTTGACGGAACGCTTAATCCCTCCGGAACTACAGAATAACCGACTTTTCCGACAACTGTTGACTGAGACCCATCTTCCAGACGCGCCGCAAAGTTCGTCGCATCGATCGCCATCGCGATCTTCCCCTGCTGGAATGCCAACTGAACATTATCCCAGTTATATGACTCTACACCATTAATAGAATAATCCTGAAGAACTTTAACAAATGCTTCCGTTCCTGCCGCCGCTTCCTCTGTGTTGACACTCAGATTTCCATCGTCGTCAAACCAGTCGGCACCTGCTCCCAGGAAGAACCCTGTCCATATATAGACATTCTGCCCCTCATCTCTGTTTGCACGGCAGGCAAATGCACTGTATCCTTTATCTTTCAGCTTCTCACATGCATCCCAGAACTCCTCCGCAGTCTTTGGAGCCCCCTCGATCCCTGCATCCTTAAACATCTCCGTATTATACATCAGCATCGTACTCTCTCCATAGAACGGAAGAGCATAAACCTTTCCCTCATAGCTGAGAGCCTCTACAAAACCCTGCATAAAATCACTGGTGTCATAGTTGTCATTTTCTACAAAATCAGACAGCGGAGTCAGCCATCCGGCTTCTGCAAACTGCGTAGTATACTTATGATCGAACATCACTACATCGTAATCAGCGCTTCCTGATGAAAGCGTCAGCTGTGCTTTACTTAAGACTTCACTTTGAGGAAGTGTTTCAATATTCACCGTTGCGCCTGTCTGCTCCTCAAATTCGCCCTTTGCTTCTATTACGCTTTCTACCGCGCTGTGATCCTGCATAATAATATTCAGTGTTTTTCCCGAGAAATCGCTCTCTGCCCCTGAGTCCCCTGATCCTTCCTCAGACGAAGCTGAAGACCCTGCGGAACCTGACGATTCCGATGATTGTGAACACCCTGCCAGACAGGATGCCGACATGCATAAAATAATCAATGCTGCCAATCTCTTTTTCATGTAAAATTTCCTCCTTTATTATTTGTATTTAAATCTTGTGCTAAGCACAAAAGCCGGCTCTTTTTCACTGTTCTTCCGCCCATTCAAACGCAATGGACTCATCGAACAATCCCTCTATGGCGACAATCGCCGCTCCCTTAAGGGACATATCCTTTTCATCACCCATAATACATATATCCGTATGCTCCCACACAATGGGATTCATTCTGTCCTGCACTGTTCTTAACACACAGGCTTTCATATTCTCCGGGAGTATTCTGGCCAATTCATCGCCGATCACAACAATATCCGGATTCAGGATATTCATAATATTTACCACGCCGATTCCAAGATAACTGCATTCCCTTTCGTATTCGGCAATCGTTAATTTGTCCCCCGCCCTGGCTGCATCTTTGATCTGCTCAAGATTACAGCCTTCTTTTAAAATAGAATAATTCCCTTTTGCAAGTTTCTTATTCATTCTGCTTACCAGCACAGTAGAGGAACAATACTTTTCCAGACATCCATAATTCCCGCATTTGCAAAGAATGCCGTTCGTCTCTACCGTCATATGTCCAATCTCGCCGGCGGCTCCCAGGGCTCCCAGGATCAACTTGCCTTCGTTGACAAACCCGGCCCCGATTCCCTGTCCGGCCGAAAAATATACCAGCATCTTATCCTGTCCGACATTCATCTGCCAAAAACTTCCAAGCGCACCCGCATTCGCGTCATGCTCTACAAACACATAGATACCGAAACATTCGCGCAAGGTCTTTTCGATGGCAATTCCCGGCCAATCCGGGAATTCAAATCCCTCCCCTTCGTGATCACAGTTACGGAAAAACGGTCCCGGAACTGCCAGACCGATCGCAACAACCTTTTCTTCTTTTACTCGTTTTATAATCGAATCGATCTGCTGCCGGATCCGTTCAAATCTTCTCTCCGGCAATTCGTCTTCCGCAAATTCATGTCTGGATGATTCCAGTTCGTTTCCTGCTATATCAAAAAGCCCTGCCAGAAAATATCTTCTGGATATACGGACTCCCACTACACGGTAATAAGAAGTATCCAGAGAGATCGCAACCCCGTTCCTCCCTCTCCCGGCATTGATCGCCCCCTCTTCCATGATCAGGCGTATATGCTTTAATTCATTCGCTATATTTGTAATGGTGGCCGGTCTCAGATTGCTCATACGTGCCAGATCAGCCCTTGAGCAATTCCCGGCTCCCCTCAACAATTGAATAATCAATATCCTGTTTAACTTTTGTACACTGTCCTGATTAATCCCATTCTTCATCCTCGTATTCTCCTTTTAAGTCCGTTTTATTTATTCAATGAATATATATTGCGATGAGCATGGATTCAATCTTTTTATTTTGTTCATTGATTTAATTAAATTCTACCATCGCATATTCTGTTTGTCAATAAAGAGTAATTCACAATTTGCGTCGCCCTTTTTTGTGCATATTCAACATAAAACTCTCATTTCTTTTCCTTTTTTAGATTTTTTTCCCATTTCCCACCAATAATCTCCAATACTTATTTTGCATTTTTTGTATATATTATTCCAACTATTTATTTAATTCATTGTATTTATTCATTTCATCTGATCCGCCGCCCACCCTCTCTTTTTACATTTATTTGTTTATTCATTTTATAATATACCATTATTTTTCAATACAGGCATTAAAAAAAGGAACGAAGCTTTCACTCCGTTCCTTTTTCATCCTTAACTCAACTACCACCGTCTGAAGACGGTGGGTTGTTGTGGTCTAAAGACCACTTTTTGCGACTGAAAGTCGCTTGCAGGCTAAAGCCTGTTTCATTTGCGACTAAAGTCGCCT